>JAEIGA010001043.1_pt1 | contig 41912 bp, 74 predicted proteins | sample 9270691 | NCBI WGS metagenome assembly JAEIGA01 (sample SAMN17057246, study PRJNA624740) | gut metagenome | biome: biome; isolation source: fecal sample | host: Bos grunniens | place: China: Xizang | collected 2019 | reverse complement strand
GGTAATGATGTTAAAGCTACCGTAGAAAAGTTTCATCAGACGCTTGTCGAGGCTTGCGACCCCGGTCGATACGCCGTCAATAGCGTCAAGGTCGACGTTGGTAATGTCGGCGAAATCCGACACGCTATCTACGGGAGAGTCCTTGGCGTTTGCGATCAAATCCAATACGGCTTGTTTGCCTTGATAGTAGAGAACCTCATTAAGATCCTTAATGGCTATCTTGGTTCCATCTGCCGTTGTATGTATGTGCGGGATTTCAATAAACTTTGTTCTCCAAGACCCAAGTCGGAACACACATTCCTTTTGCATCTTGGTTCCAGCCTCGTCGTTATCGGCACAAATGATAATGCTCTCAAACTGCTCGAGCCAGTCGAAGTTCTCTTGAATCCAATGATAGTTGTTAGCTCCAAATGGAACGGAAACTGCGTTAGACCATCCAGACTCGATTGCGGCCAGGCAGTCGATCTCGCCCTCGCATACCAGCAACGGAGCGTCGACATTCACTCTATTCATATTGAATAGAAGCGGCATTGTATCTGCATCCTTCTGGCACCAAGCCTTGAGCTCGCCTTTGGACTTATCGACCTTTCTGCTTGGACGATACTTGACAAGACACAGAACGTCGTTTGTGTCATAATAATTAAACGCAATGTTGCCCTGCGCGTCCTGTCTTACATCGGCTCCATCGATTGTCGAAGGCGAGATGCATCGCTTTGCGAGATATTCGTATACCTGTGTCATATCTTCGTTTTGGTCAAGTTTGGGATAGCGGTATTGTGCTTTGGTTTTCACCCCAAGCTCTCCGAAGGCATGGGGAATATTTGCTTCCTCGAATAAGGCTTGTACGGCGCCCATATATGTTTTGCCGGAGGCAACATACGCATCCAGTATGTCTACAACACGACCGCACCCAAAGCACTTGCATTTGTACGATCGGGGGTTGTATATGAAGCTGGGCGTATCTTCGCTATGGAACGGGCACAGGCCCTTGTGGTTTTTGTCATCCCATTGTTCTATATGGAATAATTCGGCGATGATATCTGCGTTTTTTCTGCCGATCTTCTCTTTTGCCTTTTGAATTTTGTCCAGGTCTACAAGCATCTGATTCTCCTATTGTTCGTTATATCTTTCGTGATTGTGCTTATACGCGCGCCGCAGCAGCCACTTTGGCGGTTCTCTGTCTTCGAGACGATATAGTCTGCGAAGTTGTTCCGGCCTCGCAATCAATTCGGTAATAAGCACGCCGGTTTCCACACTCGTGATAACAATCAATCCGGTGTCGGTGACGCTGTGTAATTCAGCGCCACCGGGATGACCGCGATCTACAACGAATGAGTCAATTACCTCACCGTCTCCGATGTTTTCGGCTATAAACGATTGTCTTACTTGACGATGTTCAGCGTAGTGAAACGAGGTCATTTATGCACCTCATCGTTTCTTCCGCTGCCATGAGGGCTTCTCTTGCGGCTTTAGCTCGCAATACTCTCTATGGTTGCACAAGTTCTCGCCGTAGAATTTATCGCATGTCGCGGGGTAGTCAAACGCCTCTCGAATGATTTTTACAGTATCAGAAGCCCATTTGGTCGCTTCTTCGAGTGCGGCGATGTCAAATGCGATATTAACGTCAGTCTGCTTTCGGAACATCAGGAACTGGAGTTCGTCTGGATATCTTCCGTACTTCTCCTTCACATGCAAGGCATAGAGATAGAGCTGTCTGGCGTATTTTTGCTTTTCGGCTTCGTCTTTGAATGAAGCCTTGGATTTATAGTCTCGGATGATAAGCCGTCCGTCGGCATCGATGAATATGAGGTCGATAATTCCAACGAAGTTCCAGTCGTCGATTTGGATTGTGAAGTCTTCCTCCACTCCCAGAATTTCGTATCCTTCATATCCCTTGAAATTGCGCAGGAAAGTCAATCCCTGTTCGTAGTATGTATCGTGTAGTTTGACATATTTGTTCCACGGGAACTCCTCGGAAACCGCAGATTCAAACTCCCATTCGTACACAGATGTTAAATCCTCGAGCGCGATCTCGCCGCGAGCGTATCGCTCCATGATGCTGTGAACGAGCGTTCCGTATGATGAAAATGCGTTCCCGATTCCAGCCTTATGGTCAATATACCTTAGCTTGTAACCGTACGGGCACGTCCACCACGAACTTAATTTGCTGAAGCTGTATTTTTCAAGCTCGTGGCGGCTGTCGGCGCCTTGCTCCATTACCAAGGAGACTCATCCTTGTTAGTGTTATCGGTGTACTGTGCTTCAGCAGGCTGATTGTTCGTTTCGGCCGTCTTGGTATCTTCGTTGATACGAGCCTCGAATACCAAGAATCTAAAGCGAGACTTCTTTGAGCCGTCCTTGGCTTCGTACGATTCGTTAGTAAACTTCGACTTCTCGATGATAATGCGATCACCTTCCTTAATGGTGTCCTTAAGAGAATTGAATGCGTGGCCAATCAGTCTGGGGAACCAGGTAGAGTCAACGTATTCGCCGTCGCGATCCTTTTCTGACGTAGACACACGAAGGTCAATATACTTGTCGGACTTGGTAACGCTCCATACTTTTGCGTAGATAGTATTATTGCAGTAAATCATTTCTGTATCTCCTATAGTTTAATTGTTTGTCCGCGAACGTAGATGACGACGCGAAATTAAGAATTCTTTGCAGCCGTAGACTTTCTCGTTGCGGCCTTAAACGCCTTAAGAATCAGCGCACAAACTTCCTCGGACTGAATCTGGCTCGGGTTGCCGTTGCCATTATTGTGAGCCGCCACGATCTCGCTTACCTTCGATTTGTCCATACCGCCCTTAATCAGCGCAGTTCCGGCGTCGACAACTTCCTTAATGGCCTTCTTGAGCTTTTCTGCGGCCGCCTTTGCCGCTTCTTCGTCTTCGAAGTTTTCTGCCTGCTTCTGCTTGCTTCTGTATGCATCGGGATCGGACTCGGTGGTTGCCAACTGCAGTGCCTTCATAAGGTAGTAGCGGTTAGCATATGTTTCGGCGGCGCCGAATGCTTGTGCGGCGTCCTCCATCTGGCCGACGCACGCCCACGTACTTTCGACCTTTTCTTCGGGGTTGTCCGTATTGACCCACGTGTAGGTCGTGTCGGCGCTTACAATTACCTCGTAGCAAGTGATATCTCTCTCGAGCTTCTTGTCGTACTTGCCGTATGTATAGGGCGTAATCTTCATAGTGCCCGGCACAATACTGTGATACAGGGCTACTCCGTATTTCTGCAGGCCGGCGGTTACCTTTGCCTGAATATCCTCTTCCGGAACGTACTTATATCCGTATCCAGACTTTGTGCGCTGCAATACTCCTGCCATGTTTGCGATCTTTAGCAGCTTTTGGTGTAAGTTCATCTCCCTAATTTCCATTCATTCTTATCCTTTCTTCTTTGAATCTCTGCTTTAACGAGGTTGTGGAACTTAATCCACGAAGGCGCGTCGATGCGCTCGTCGCCTAATCCTCCATATATCTCCGGATGTGACAGATCTTCGTCAATACACCAGAGAGTCTTATCGGTTAACTCCTGCACGAGCGGCGCGACAAATGCGATAACTAACGATGGCATATACGAGCGTCTACCCATGCTGTAACGGATTGCGCAATTAACAATCGCTCCGAAGTCATCGTCTGCTACGTCTACAGTCGATTGACTTTCTTTCTCGTCTTGTCGAATTTCGTCCGCCAACTTGTATATTTCTCGAACCGTTTCGTCGCTGTCATAATAGAGTAACGCGAGAACCTTGTCTGATATCTCTTTGTTCGTCATAACTTATTCCTCCGCTATGTACGGCTCGATTAGCCCATAGATATCGATATTGCAAGTGCAGTATACTTCATTCCACTCCATCGTGTATATAACTCCGAGGAGTGATTTCGCGCTGACTGTCAAGTTGCTGCCGTCGGTTAATATAACCGGCTCGTCGACAGAACTGGTAGCATCAACGAATCCGCGTATGTCGGATAATGTATCTAATCTAATTTTAGCCTTCAACTTTTTGTCCCTCCTTAATGTATGTTGCGCTTTCATCGGCAACGTGCAGCAGCCAAGCGAAAGGGAATTGCTCGTATGCAGCTCCGACCTCTTTGTTACCGTCCCACGCTCCCATGTGACAGTTGATTGCTACAGCTTCTTCAGTGTTAAGTTTGACATAACGCTGAAGAATGAAGACAGACTTACTTCCGTGTCCACCGTAGTGGAGTTTCTCGTCATAAGTGTAAGCTTCGTATTGTTCCCATACACCTGCGGAGTTTTTTCGATTACGCTTTTCAGCTACATACAAGTTAACCTTGCATAGGTCGTGAAAGAGCGACGACAGAATGATGCTTTCTTCGGGGACAGAAATTTCGGGATACACTTGGAGCAGGCGAACCATTTCGTCGTATACGTTAAGAGAATGCTCGAGAAGTCCGCCGGGATACGCGCCGTGATATTTGGCGCTGGCTGGACACACAAAGAAATCTGTGCGTTCCAAATCCGCGAGGAACTCTTCAAAACCGTCTCGATGTACGCGAGAACATAGCTCTAAAAATCGTTCTTTGTTTTGCGTGATACTGTTCAATTCTTTTCTCCTTTACTTAAATTACTGTCCGATTGCACAAATAATTTGAAGAATAATTCGTAGAAATTTCGTAGAAACAGAAAAACGGAAATTGCTTCCACGAGCAATTTCCGTTAAAACGCACTATTATAACAACAAAAAAGACCGAAATCTTAGGCTGTTTAGCCAAGAAATCGGTCTTTAATTGGTCTGAGTGACAAGACTTGAACTTGCGGCCTCTACCACCCCAATACCGATTCCTATATTTTAGTTGTGATTGTTGTTCATTAGATATCATTAGTCATACTACCATAATTGTGCAATTTATACAACAAAACGGTGCTTTTGACTATGTACTGTGCGTTTTGTACGAAAAGAATTCGTAGAATTATTCTTGAACTACTCTTGTGTTATCAATCGACATTTGATCAAAACTCGGATCTACATCCGAACGATTGCGAGCGACGCTATCGGCGCCCGACTCGCTTGATTATGTGGGTCATAACTACCACTCTCCTTTCGAATCTTTGTTCTTTTGTCCCAATACGGAAATTAGAGAACTCCTTTAAGACGTGCATTTAATTTCTCCCTATTGGCGGGAGTTTTTCAACTTTTTTAGAAGCGGAGTTCCCAAAGATGCGATAATAAAATCGCACTTTTCTGTAATAAAGACATTGACAAATGTGGCAGAATGGTGTATAATGCTGTTGTGGAATCTCACCGTTTACTGTCAAGTTTTGCCTCTTTGTAGACGGTCGATGGTTAAAAAAGATGGTTACCTCCGAACACTTATCCCGCAAGGGCGGGCATACCGGAGGTACTGTGCGACCCTCTCGCGGGAAATACATTTCCAAGGAGGATAAGCACATGATGTTTTCAGCGTTTATCAACATATGCACCGTTATTGGCGCAATTGCTGGTGTAGCATCTCTGATGCTATATCTTTTAGATAGATAAAGAGAACGAGCCATCTGTTGCCGCAGATGGCTCGTGATTTGTGAAATAAGTTCACAACATGTAAATTTGTGGAGGTAACCATTCTTGAGGTTCCACTCTTTATTTACATTATACACCATCTTGTGCGTTTTGTCAATGCCTTTTATAGATTTATTTATTTATAAATGTTGCGAAGATCTATCTTCGTGGCATTTTTTATTTAGAGATTTCCTTTAGAGACGCCAAATATCCGTCCGGATAATGACTCTTAATGCCGCCCGTCCTTTCGCCGATTTGCAGAATCATAAGATCGCCGGCCTGTCTATACCCGAGCCACTTCGGAGGAACCTTCGTTACGATATCGTTCCAATTTCGAATTGTCAGGAATCCTTCAAAGCGACTCATAACGTTCTTATTCGGGAACCCCCAAAGAGCTCGAGGCGCTGCGTATCCAACGCTTCGAAGCTCAACATCTGGACGGTTAAATTTAACATATTCGTGGCACAGGAGTGCGATGGCGCCGCCGTGGGAGTATCCAGCGATGTCGATCTTGCGTACCGTCGGATCCATAATTTGTTCTTTTAAGTACGGTTCTGCAGACTTCCAGACCTTGAGGAAGCCACGATGACATCTCCACTTATCCTTCATATCTCTATAAGGCTTGGCGGGGAAGTTGAAATTGCTTATCCAATCTTTCTTGCCGTTGCTTGGCTCAAAGAATATGCGGAGCGTTCCGGCATTTCTTTCGTAGTAGAACGATGCATCATTTTCAACCGTCGTGTAATTCAAGTTGAGGCATCTTCTAAACGTGTTATACAAATATTCAATCGTCATGATTATCTCCTATCTGAAATGTTGAATTGAGACTTGATGCTAAATAAGACTTTCGGTTTTCGCTGATATGAGTATATATGTCGCCAGTCACGTCGATACTCGAGTGTCTGAGCCACATTTGGATGTCCTTTAAATCCCACCCTGCGTCATATAGTATACTCGCTGTACTATGTCTAAGGTCGTGGAATCGCATCGCCGGGATACCGTTCTGTTTTAAGACTCGTTGGAATCCGCGTGTGACATAGTCCGGGCGGAATTTTGTACCATCATCCCATGTGAAGACGTAGTCGCTCTTATAATACGAGTCGCCATACAATTTCTTGTTTATCGCCTGACGCTCTCTTTGTTTGAGCAATACTTCCTTTACATCCTCTATAAGATGATAGGTGTGAAAACTGCTTTGCGTCTTGGTTGAATCCTTCTCTACAACTGTGCAATTCTTCACAACTGTATGGTTAATAGAGAGCGTATCTTTATCGAAATCTATCGCGCTCCAACGTAAACCAAGCACCTCGGATCTTCTCAATCCGTAATATAAGGTGGTATACACCAGCGACTGTAACGGATGTCCGTCAAATGCCTTGAGCATGGCATTCGCCTCTGTTGCGCTGAGAAATACTCTCTCTCTTGAAGCAGTATCTTTTGCCGGAAGTTTAACTCCGGCTGCTGGATTTCGCATGATCATATCTTCCATCACCGCCGCATTTAGAACTTCCTTGATTACGATTCCGTGCTTTTTTATTGATGGAACAGAAAGTCCTCCCGGCTTTCCATCCAGCCTCCCATTTGTGTACTTGTATTCATAATACTCCTTGATATGTTGCGGCTTAAGCTCTCTGAGGCTGAGCTTCATCGGTTCGAAGTATGGTATAATGTGTTTTTCTGCGTAGATTTGATATCCCTCCCACGTAGAAAGCTCAATTAAGGGTCTCTTGGCCTGCAGCCACTGGCGGATGTATGTTACAAACAGCGTATCTCCGCCAGAGGTAGAGTATGCCTCCTCGTATTGCTTCTTGATTTCATCAAGCATCGCCTCGGCCTTTCGCTTGTTGTTCTTAACCGGAAGCCCGAGAGCGATCCACTTTTGTTTGTGCTGCGTCCCTTCTTTGTAGTTGATTACCGCGTAGAAACGATCGTTCTTAATTTTTAATGATCCAGTCATATCATATCCTCCTTGAAGATTATGTATAACAGCAATCAACCACGATTAATCTGTCCATCAATGTATTCCTGAAGGCAGACCTTCGGTATTTTGCGCTCTCGTCCAATTTTGAAATTTTTGATTGCGCCTGACTTTAACAGATCGTATGTTTTGTTAAATCCAATCCCGAGAATGTCATGAACATCCTTTGGGGTCAGTACATCGCCATAGTTGTCTAATTTGTATTGATTAAGCATCTCATTAACCTCGCGCTTTCTTACAATATTCCTTTGTTGGCGTTTTATCCGCACTGATTTATTTATAAAACTACTTGATGCGGTCGTATTAGTCGAAACCCATCATATGAATGTATGAGATCTCTTCCGTTGTTTGTTTGGGCTGCTCGTCTTCTATTTGGAAGCCAAGCTCTCGAATCATCCGCATGACGCTGTAAAGCGGCATAGAGCACTCGAGCACAGACGGATGTTCGGGACGGCGATCGTAACGTATGCTTGCATCATAAATCTGGTATTCCTTTAGAAATTCTTGCAGCACCTTATAATCATACATCGCCAGATCCTCCGAACCCCATCATTTCGTCGTAAGACATCTTTAGACAGACTGCATATTGATGATCGTCACAAAACTCGCCATAAAGTAGCGCATTTCGCAGTATTCTTTCTGCAGTCATATAAGATTTAGCACACCGTCGAGCCGCCGCGTTCAAGCTTATCGAGCGATGGAGTAGTAAAGATATTGCTTCATGCACGTCCATCGCTTACTTCCTCATACGGGGCGACATGATACTTTTTGTATAAGGCCAAGCCGTTGGCGACATGGTCTAAACGACTCTCAGCCTTTTGTCTTCCTTCGTTAAGTTGCCGAGCCGTCTTATAGAATGCACAGCCAGCACATTGCTTTTGCGCCAGCGCAGTACACTCACTTCCTTCACTAAAAGCACATTTAGTCATGTACGTATCCTCCTTTCTTTATCCGCAAACGTAGATAACGGATTGTCTGTCGGGCGCCATAAGGCGCCCGATCTTAATATTTATCGTTGAACTCGAATCTTTGTTATGGTGCTATCATCAAAATGGATGCCGCCCACAACTTGACCAGACGAAAGTACTCTAACTCTGTAGCAAAGAGATTCGCCAATTGGCGGCTCGTCGTATCCAACCACTTCACACGTGCCGTAAAATCCATGCATGAAGTATGACCCGACTGGTGCTGCACATTTCCATTGGCTGAGACGCATACTTTCTTGTGCGAGTCTACGTTCGGTAGTTGGGAAATCGGAATATATTTCTTCCGCTTTCGGTTCTGGCATATTTACATCGGCTTCTTTTGAGTGTATTGCCTTCCATCTGTTAATATAGATTTGTATTCTGTTTTGCACAGCCTCGCTGTCGTATTTGTCAATTTTTGAAACATGTGACGTCGCAAAGTAGGCGTGTTGTTTATCAGCGCCGTCATGCTCAACATGTCGTTCGTAACCTATCCCGGACTCGCGAATTCCGTCATTGTTATATGCATCTGGCGGGATGCATGGAACAAACCCGAGACGATATATATCATTTTGAGTTGCGGCCAGAGCCTCTTCGAATGTCATCCCGTCCCAAATGTACGAAGTCATTATATTACGCTCTAATCTGGCGTTTGTTTTTCTGCACTTGAAACAAAAATCAACATTTTGTTGAAGAGATATAATTCCAGCCTTGCGCGCATAAATCACACCACAAATAATAATTGCTATTAACACTAAAAATGGCAAGTACTACACACCTCCCAATCTTCGGTTAAGGTCTTGTATATAGTTGCGAAATTCGTCCGCCCAAACAGCCATCCGCAATGTTGACATTACGTACCACGTAGATCTGAATTCTTTTTTGTCAACATACATCCTTCCGTATAGTTCGTCAATACTATTGTGCGGAGGATCGGAATTATATCTAATAACAAATCGCTCATAAGTGTTTACGCTGATTCCAACCTTCACACTCTTATGCTCATCAATAATGTTGTTGGTCGTACGATCCCGGTATACGCCGTGATCAATTGACACCCATTTGAGCTCCAACCCATTCACTTCCAAATACTGCCTGATCTCATCCATCGCTTCCTTTTCAGAAGCGACTTCCTTCATCAACACTCCTCGACAAGACACGTTCATGCAAACACCTCCGTCGAGTGGTAAATACTAAACCACGCGTCAAACAATGTCTTCCACCAAGTCGCCTGTGCCTCATTGCACCCCGTCAGCTCAATCACATCATGTCTGGATGGCTTGCCGTATATCTGCATCATTTGATACAATATCGCATTTTTTTGCAGATTGTTGATTGATAAGTACTTATTGAATTGACCAGAACCCAAATCGTTGACATGGTTTAGAAGCCTGTTCAGATTTCCAACCGCCAGTTTTGATTTTCCTTTGGTGCGTATCAAGCAGTTAGAGTCCCCATACGACACCGTTTTCCCACCAAATGTGCGGTATGTTGATGCGTTCGCCGCTTCATGCAATATGTGAATGCATCTCGGCGTCAGCGATACACCAAACCTTGCTCTTTGTTGTACCGAGTACTGCGTGGAGGGGCAGGCTTCTTCTTTCTGTATGGAAACGATGTCCTGATGCGGGATTCCCATCCACGATAGTATGGCGAGCGCCTTGATGTGTAGCAAGTCGTGTTCGCCGCCAACATCGTGTTGCGAACCAACCAACTGAATATAGTCAAGAACTTCGTCAATATCGGCAAAGTAATTTTCCTTGATCGTCTGCTCGTTTATAGCCACGTCTTGCAACGATAGCGACTTTACGTACTCCACGACAAGAGGACTTATTACACCTTCTTCTGAGAGCCACTGACACAAGTCGACGACCTGGGATTTGATTTTATAGAATGTAGAATTGCTGGCTGCGTCACAACGCACAAATAAATTAATCGCGCGCTTTGGATCTACGATGCCGCCGTCACCGAACTCAATGTCGGCCTGCTCGCAAATTTTTTTGGCTATGGATAGCTCACGTGCGCTGCTATACCGTTCAAGAAATTTGTCATAGTTCATAGTTATACCCCCATGCTATTATAAGTATAACACAAGAATTGGGAACTGTCAAGTTTCGAGTAATGCCTTTTTGAACTCTTGGAACGCCTTTTCCGTGCATATGTATGGTGTTTTATACATAGCAGATGCGATGGGTCTACGACTGATCTTCTTTTTGTTAACCATGTCGTAGCACCCCGCATAGATCACGTCGCCCGTATCCTCAAAGTATATCGTAGAGTTTAGCATGGTTTTATACTCCGGTCGATAGTAGCTTTGTAAAATCCAGTAGAAGTCAGACGCTTGTACTTCGTCCGTCATGTTGAACGCTCGATCGCGGTCAACCACAACTGTGCCGTCGTGCTCTCGCCTTAGGTAGTTCATCATATACCGCGGAGTATAACGCCGTTCTGCTGCATTCAACCTTGCGTGTCGCTCATTCATTTTCTTCTTGCTCATTCAACGTTCCTTTCTGTTGCAGCGTCCTCTCCAAAGACTCGACGCGCTCAAATATATCATCTATCGTATACTGATTTCCAGCAACGATTTCGTTGACGCCGGTTTTACCCAGCACAAAATCGCTGACGGCGACGCGCGCTCTGTCGAACATGTCTTGGTACGCGCCAAGATACTTCATTGTGATTCTTTGGTCGCTGTGGTTAAGCAGACCTTGAACCTTGGTTATGGAGTTCATGTCGACACATGACTTGTCCACACAGGCGGCGATATTGGCGAAAGACTTGCGCATCGTGTGGGATCCCATAGTGAAGGGAAGATTAAGTGCCTTGCCCGCATCCGACAGGATTTTCCACCCATATTCTTCGTACATTTTGCCACCTGTTTTGCGACTCGGGAAAATATAGTCATCTAAATCAAATCTGTATTTGATTGCTTCTAAAAGCCTTGTCAGGCTTAGCTTTACAGACTCTGTTATCAACGCAGAATTTGATTTGCCCGTCTTTTGCTCGTAAATTTGGAGCCTTGTGCAAAATGACGAATCTTTATTGAGTACGTGTCGCCATTTCAGAGATAGCAGGTCGGATATGCGCAAACCAAGACTGACGCCGACCGTCCACATAGCCCAATCTCGTATACTGCCCTTATCCAGATAGTATTGTTGGATTGCTATAAAATCATCGTAGGATCTGATGGAGTCGGCAGCGTGTGCCTTTCGCTTTCCGTCTGATTTGAAGTCGGAGTAGGTGTTGGTCTCTGGCTTTACATCCCTTCGCTTGCGGGTTTTCTTCGCCGTTTCGTTATGTCGATCCGGCGTCATGCCATATTGCCTCATTAAATCCTCGCGAAGCTGCCGCTCGTACTCAAGCGTCGTCGATAATCTCGCGATCTCGATATCCCTCAATGTGATTTCCTCTTGGAGCTTTTGGATCTGCATGAGGTATATCTCTGGATTAATAACAACTTGGATATTGCTTTCCACTCTTATCCTCCTTCTATTATTAACTACGTTTCTGATTCGTCACAACTTTCTGCACTTGTATCTCCGTACACGGCTTCCTCAAACGCGTGAAGTTGATTGAAGATGGCCGCAAGCATCGGGCAGTGGCTACAATCAGGTGTACCATTATGTAAGTGGCACTGTGGAGTGCCAAAGTTTATACAGGAGATGCATTCGCTTCCTGAAGTAAGTTTAACCTTCTTTGTCAGTCTGGTGTACATATTTCCTCCCTCATGATTCCAAATGATATCATAATCTTCTGATTGATGTCTTCAATTTTTTTCATATTTACGACCTCCCCGAGCTTCTTTTTTATGCGGGCCTTGTCAATCACCCGTACTTGTTCGCACAAAACTACACTTTCTCTGATGACGCCTGCATCCTCGGGCATCAGCGTCACGTGCGTTGCCGCCATAGTTTTCTGCTTCGACGTTAATGGACAAACAATAGTGGTAGGGGAGTGAGTATTCCCGATATCGTTCTGGACTATAACGGCTGGCCTAATCCCGCTTTGTTCAGAGCCAACCTGATTATTCAGATCTACCAAGTATATTTCTCCTCTATGTACCATAATTCACCTCATCTCTTGGATTAAATAGCCTCCTCTATAGAGTCAATGGCGTCTTCAATCGAGCTGCTGGCGTCGTCGATTGCGCTTAGCGCTGATTCCATGGCGTCACTACACTCTTCAGAGCGTTCATATCTGTCTGTCTCGGATAAACTGTCTGGGATGTTGCTTCTTGCGTCATCTTCTTCGTCCGCTACTGATGACAATTCTTCACGGACGTCGCTGATGTTTTCTTTCATTGTCCGGAGTTTTCGCCGGATATCTCTTAACCTTGATCTTCTTTCTGCGTTCACTGCAATTACCTCCTCTCAAATTTAGTTATGGGTTAATGGCTACGGTGGCAGGATTCGAACCTGCGGGCGGCGCCTGTTGACGCCTTGCCAGAGTCAAAGTCTGGTGCCTTACCGCTTGGCTACACCGCAATATTGATTTTTTTTTTTGAAAAAGCTATTGACAAATTAGAAAATATTCGATATAATTACTTTGACGCTGAAAATATTCTAAATCTCGATGACTTTATTATACACCTACAGCGTTGAAATGTCAATACAAATTTAGAATAAATTCTAAAAATATTTTGAGAATTAGAAAATATTCTATTCTCTGGAGGGGAATTATGGAAGAAGTAACTATCTATGACAGGATCAAGGGACTTTGCGAAGAACGCCGCATCAGCCTTGCAAAATTGGAGTCTGATATCGGCCTCGGCAATGGAACAATAACAAAGTGGGGGAAAAATGTTTCTCCTTCTGCTGATAAACTGCTCAAAATCGCCACATACTTTAATGTATCGGTTGATTATTTGCTTTGTCGCTCCGATATCCGCAGCACCGCCTCGGATGTCATAGGAGATGACATCATTGCATCTATCCAAAGAGCTAAGGAAAAGATGATACCGGGCGACGAAGACAAGATGATGATGTCGCTAAAGATCAGCTTTGGCTACGCCTTTGGCGACTCGGACGGGAATGGTGGTTAAATGACGAGATATGCATTTGTAAATAATGAGATATTAAAGATCTTTAGGGAAGTGGATCATATCGAATTCCCATTGGATGTTTTATCGGTTATCTCGACAGTAGTTCAAAACTGCAGATACATGACTTATCAAGAGGTCGCCGATGTAACAGGGAATTCAGTCGAAGAAGTGTCGGAATTGTGTGAGAGCCACTCTGGATGCACGCACTACGATGTGATCAACGATCGTTATCTTATCATGTACAACGATTCCTCCGCTAATAACAACAACGAAGGTCGACAGAGGTGGACTCTTGGACACGAGTTGGGGCATATTATTTGCAATCATTTACTGATGTCTGCCTGTTGCAAAATGAGTGAGAACACCACGGCTATGAGCGTTCAGACAGACTGCGAGGCAGAAGCCGACTATTTTGCTGCCACACTTCTCGCACCGTTTCCTCTGTTTAAAGAACTCGGCGTGTCATCTGCACCAGACGTCCAACGCGTCTTCGGCCTATCAAGAGCCGCGGCTATCAACAGATGGGAGCGATACGTGAAGTGGCAGAAAAGCCATCTCAAAAGAGCATGGGAGAATGATATGGTACGAGAGTACCGAATGAAAAAGTAAGATATCTACAAATACCTGCTGTCAAGCAATTTGGCGGCGGGTATTTTTTTTGTTGCATGGCGGAGAGTCAGAGACTCGAACTCTGAAAACGCTGTGACACGTTTCGGCGGTTTTCAAGACCGCTGCCTTACCATTAGGCTAACTCCCCGTATAAACCACTGTCGTAGGTTGTTTCATCCACGTATCTTATGGAGGTGTCGGCGTATGAATAACGCCGTGGTCGGAGTGGTGGGATTTAAACCCACGGCCTCTTGCCCCCAAAACAAGAGCTCTATCTGGCTGAGCTACACCCCGTGGTGCCAGAAACGGGAGTCGAACCCGTACGGATAACCACCAGATCCTAAATCTGGCGCGTCTGCCAATTCCGCCATTCTGGCATTGGTGGGTCATTAAGGAATCGAACCTTAAACCTACCGGTTATGAGCCGGTGGCTCTGACCAATTGAGCTAATGACCCATTGGAGCAGTGAACGGGATTCGAACCCGCACTTCCAGCTTGGAAGGCTGGCGTGCTTACCGTTAAACACTATCGCTGCGTAGGTGGTTGCGGTGAGGCTACCGCAACCGGTATTATGTGTTAGTCTTCCGACTTGTCGCCCGTGATGATGGTGCTAACATCATCGGAGCCAACATAGGTATCAGGCAACTGTCCGTCCCAGTTCTGGATGTAGTAGTATTCAAGCAGCTCGTCCGTCAAACTTTCAGAGATTGCTTTGTTTGCGGCCGCTTCCTTCTGGCCGGCGTACTCGACGCCATCCGCTTCAATCTTCACTACTTCGAGATCTGCCTCTGCCTTAATCTTTGCGGTTTCTGCATTAGCCTGAGCCTGGATCTTTGCAGTTTCTGCATTGGCCTGAGCCTGAATTACAGCCATCTGTGCGGCAGCCTCCTGCTCCATAACCTTTTGCGCCTGTTCAATTTCGGCCTGCAACTTGTTCTGAGCGGCTACCTGCTTTGCCTCTACCGCATTGGTGAATGCGTCTGTAAAGTCCATATCCTCGATTGCAGTAGACACTACTTGAATGTTATACTTTGCAAGATTTTCTGTGAGCACGACCTCAATCTCGGCTGCTAATTCTGATCTCAATCCTACAAGCTGTTCAGCCGTATATCTTGCGTTAACAACCTTAACCGCCTCTGCGATATTGGGCACGATTACAGTTTCATAGTAAGACGTACCAACAGTTTTGTAAATTTCCTGCGCGTTCGCCTTATCGATCTGATAATTCAATGTATACGATACGGTTACTTCCTGGATGTCCGAAGAGAAGCAAGATAGAGTCGTGTTTGCTTTTTGGACACGGTTATCCATCTTAATGACCTTCTGCCACGGCGCCTTCATATTAAATCCCGCATCAAGCGTTTCGTTCTCAACTCTTCCAAACGTAGTAAGAACGCCAGTGTGTCCGGTAGGGACGGATGCAATACACCCAGCCCAAACAAGTAATGCACCCAACACCAATCCTACGACAACCGAGAGCAAAGCAAACTTCTTTAGCGGCTTAACGATCTGCTTAACACGCAATCCGTTTGAGTCGCGTACATAATTGCCGAGCGGGTCGACTACGTATTCTTCGGATGTGAAAGTCGTTAAATAGATTCCGAATCCTACGCCTACGAGAAGAATGATAATTCCAAAAATAAGTCCTGCCATTTGTTACTCCTTGAATTGTTTGTATTGTATTTGTTTACGACGGGGATCTCGTCGTCATGGTCGTTGCCTCTCACGACCGATTGCATTATACCCCTGAATAATATGTAGCTTCCTTAATACCTGCAACTTAAGTTGTATTATTAATTAAGCGAGAGAGTTTATCGGGACGGTGGAAATTGCTCGACGGGGAATCGCTTGTAGGATAAGGATTCTTTTGTCCTAACTCTGTGGGTTAGTAGCTGACGCCAATTGTTCTGGTAATGGTTGTTCTAAGCTTACATTACTGGTGTCTGCTGCGCATATCTTTGTTCCGACATTTTGGTACTTCCGACATTGTCAAAAGTGTTATCTGTTTGATAACGATATCGAATATAATGCTATATTTTATATGTGTCTACTTAATCAAACCTGTCTTTTATTTTGTTTATCGGTAGTGTCAATCATATCCGCCGACAGGCCATTGATGATCTCGTTTCCGCGCTGTATTTTGATACTCGCTACATACGACGGCAATACACGAACGTACCTAACTGTCCATATGTCACCATTGTATAAAACCTTATCTCCGCGCCGAAGTTTCGCGGCGTCTACATTTGTCATATGATGCCCTCCGATCAAATTCGTATTTTATGTTATCCTAAACACCAATGTATCCGTATGATTCTCGTCCATCAAATCGGTAAATAGGGTGTTGTTGGCGGTCATATATTCCTGTATCTTAATTGCAAGTCTTCTGCCGATAAGTCCTGTACAATTATATATGTCCTCTTGTTCTCCACAAAACGTTTGCTCAAGCCCGTGGAACATAGGAATTTCCAATGGCATACTCTCTTTGTTCCAATAAAATGGCATCCCAGAAAATTTACCCTCGGCAACTTTCTTAAAGTTATGCTCAGGATCGTAAAATTCATAATAATATCCCATAATTCGCCTCATAAAATACGCTTTCTATTCCCATCTGAAGCCGATGTACCACCTCAGCCATTCAAGCGTGAAGTATTTACAATATCCGTCATTGTTGTATCTTATAGTGGGTACGACGAAAAAGTCTCTCACATTTGTCCCACATACGAAAATATTTTTCATGTTTACCCCTCATAGAATACTCGTTTGATTAGTCTTCGACTTGACACGCAAGCCCATCGCAATAATCGTTTTCATACAGATCTATGTTCGCTTGCAAAGGGCAATCTTTAGGCCTCTCGACCAAACAGCCAAAATGGCTACATCCAAATGGGCATGAATATGAAATACCGTCGCCCCAAGATGGTTCGTCATCAACATACTCGTTCCATTGGTAGAACGGGCACTCACCGCAGTGAGTGGGCATATTTTTCACATACAATGTGACTTTTGCCTCGCCCATGCGTTCATTGATAGATACCTGAGGTGCGTCAGGTGCGTCCTTGTTTGACGATATGTATTCCCTATACGCCGCAAATGTAGTCTGTTCCGGAAGCGGTATTCCGGTACGTTCCGAAATGTCCTTAGCGTATTTGACTTGTTTTTGAGTTGGTTTGTTGCTGTACATACGTCCTCCGATCAAACTTACCTTTTATTACATTGGTTGCGACTCAAACGAGTGTTCTACGCCAAGTACATCCAATACGTTAATCCACGTATTATAAATCCCGTCAATACAGCCGCAGTCCATCATATCGTTAGGACGTTCTTCTCCTCCATAAAGTTGAGCCTCCATGGATTCAAGGGTGTTGATCGCGGTCGATATGAGCTTGGCGAGTTTTTGTTCTGCACTTAATACAGATCCCGCGATGCTACCAACATCGACTGGCATGTAGCCGCCGCAAGTGCTATTGGGCGCACAATAGCATCTGTTACCTTTCAATTTACAGGTATCACAAATCTGTCCCATGTTCTCTCCAATCAAAATTACTTTTATTTACAGTCCCTTGTCGAACTCTCGATACGCGTCAAGAAGCTCGCCAAATTCCGCCTCGGCAACGTATGCGATATTGCTGGTGTCAATGTCTGACTGTGGTAACCCCCAAGTCATATCCGTGAAGAAATTGCACCATTCGGTGCTGCCGACTCCGGTGAGCATATACCACATATGCACCATCGGTCTAAGAGTATATGTATCTCCGACTTCAATAGCATTCGGAATATCGGGTCTCGGCTGTCTATACCGTTCCTCAAATTCCTTAGGCGTCAATGCGAAACGGTAGTAGCTTCCTTTAGAATCTATCTCGATCAATACGCAGTCGGCATTCATTTTCTCAAAAAACTTATTCATCTTACTCTCCTTCGACAATATACAGATGGAAAAATTCTGTGTGACTGCCAACATCGTAGATTTTATGGGTAGGACTCACACTAATCGTTCTCGTGTAATACGACTTGAAATTCCGTTCTTTTAGAAACTTATGTATTTCGCGAAAAGCTTCTTCCTCAGAATCTACTTGCGCGATTTCACGCTCAACGCCGGCGCTGTTTTCAAACCGCAATATCATAAATATCTCCTATCAAAAATCAAATTTTCCTCTCCAAAAATAGCGACAACTTCATTGTGCATTTTCGGCACAGCTCATATTCTTCCTCGGAATAGCTATACCCGTCAAGATTTCCGTTGAAGAGCTTCAATAGTTTGATTCGCCGAGATCTTTTCCATGGAAGCTTAGACGTCCATCCTGATATTTTGATCTGCTCGCCGCATCGATCGCATACCTTTTTGCTTATGGTGCCCATATAATTTCCTCAAAATCAAAGATTCGTTTATTGATAGATGACTCCGACGCGCATCTCCATGATGTCATCTCCATCGTCGAAGCTGGTGGTTATTCTTGCATACCATCCATCTTCGCTGATGTAATGTTCACAGTCCCATTCACTTTCTTCTGCGTCTATACGAACTTCTTCTTCGAAACGTTCCCTTAGGAATTTTACCGCGCTGTCTTCGGAAGGGAATAGATAAACGGGAGTTTCTGAACTAAAACTGTATGTAAAAATCACCGCATAGTTATTTTCCATAGAATCCTCCGTATCAAAACTACATTTTATTAAAAGAACTCAGGGTAAGGATCTGCCGCAGTCCGCTTAGCCTCGCTTATACGCTTGTGGAACTGCGCCACTTTTTCTGCGGCTTCCTTGCCATAGAATATCGTCCGACCGACATCCGCTTCGGTTCTCTCGATAGACGACCCGTGGTTGTAGGTAATGCGAATCTTCCAAGTGCGGTCTGCCTTTTGTGTAAGCATGTTCACAGTCGCCTCGATTGGATCTTCGTCTCCGCGAACAAACCATACCTTATCGCCGATTTGACATGGAGATGCTCGTCCGATGCAGTAGTCGACAAACGCACTCCAATTCATTTGAATCTGGTCGTATATGTCGACCCTCACTTCTGCTCGGTCTTGAAGGTTCGAATACTCCCCGACAATTACTTCGTGCTCGTATTTACACCAGAAATAATACATTAAGATACGGTTCAGTTTTTCGGCAAATTGCTCTTCGTTAAGCCTTTCCTTCTTCAGTTCTGCAAAATCTTTTGCAAAGCTGTAATGGTCGAAGATATTGAATTTCTCAATCTTTCGGCCGTTCACATCATATCGATATACGTTCCAAATCATTGCATATCTCCTCTCGCTGTAAATAGCCCGGACGGAAAGATCGAACGCATCACTATCAGAACTGGGTTGGCGGTGACCGCCGAACTATATCCGCTGACAAGACCGATAGCGGCTGCCACCACCCCCACGTCAATCGCTCCACAGTGTGAAATCATGACACGCCTCCGTCACACTGCGTAGTGAAGATTAGAATCGTATGCTCTCTGGATAAGAAGATACAGAGGCTTGGAGTCACGGCAAGCATCCACCAGCGCCTTTTCTTCCTTCTCGTATTCGTCGTAGTGATACCAAGACAGCGACAGCTTGTCGCCTTCAATTGCGTATGATCCAAAACGAGTGTCCCAAACGGCATCAGACGGATTGAACGTGACATTAACGAAGTCGTAGCCTCGGCGATCTCCCAACCACGCGTCTTCGTCCTCTCCGTCGCTGAACATATCAAGGTAGATCGACTTTTTAACAGCCGTCATTCCGTTGTCAAATCGCATAACTACCCGATACTTCTCTCTGGAGATATTGACGATGTTCAGATCGGCAACGGCGTCTTTGAATGACAGTCCAGACGACAGCTCGAATGCGATTGCTCGCAGACAATCGTAGTTCAGCTTTACCTTATGAGAGAACATAACCACCTCTTCGATCTCCCCGTAACTGTCTTCAGGAATATTATCTCGCAAATATTCTCTGATTTCCTCGTCGTTCGGGTATTCGAATCTGAAGTGATAGTGGAATCGACCAGGGCGATTAACCAAGAAAGAATTCAGTTTACCCAGATCATTGCATGTGACGACAAACAGCTTTTTGCCGTGAGCCATGCCATCAAATAGGGAGAGCATCTCCGTTTGCGGCGACGCCTTACCGTCTTCGGCTTGAACATCTCCGAACGTCTTGTCGAACTCATCGAACATTATAACGCACTCCTGCTCGATACTTTCGATATAGGATGCGATGCCAGGGTAGTATGTATCGACGATTACGAGCGGATATCCTTCCGCTATCGCTTGATACGATAACAGTTTGGCAAACAATGACTTGCCAATACCCTTGTCACCGCTCAAAATTACGCCAAGACTGCGGTTGAATGCTGCAAAGGATCTCAAGACCTTTTCGCACTTTGCTTGATGCACACCATACACCTTGGACTCCTTGACTTCGGCCACTGTCGAAACTTCCAGAGAGAATCCGCTGCGTGGATCAAAACGAACAACGTATGCCTGCGACGGCAGTTGATCGTACGTCTTTAGTGCATCGCTATAGATTGTGAATGTATTACCTTGATTTATGGCTTTCATAATTTGCCTCCTGTTATTTTTGGTAGGAGAGGTGGGAGTTGAACCCACATCTGGTGTCCGCCTGTTTCTTTCCACCTCGGGACTCGAACCCGAGCCAAGACGCCTTTGGGGCGTCCGCGTTTGCCATTTCGCCACTCTCCAGTATTTTGTAATGCGGGTGGGGATTTGCACCCCACATAGCCAGAGGGCCTTTCGCGTCTACTATTGCATGATTTGTTGCATATCGGCGCATAATTTCGACAAATCTCCGATCTCGAGACGGCTCTACTTTATCTCATGCTTTACCATAGGGAACATCCCAACAATGTCTATTCCGCCACTGCATTTATATCTGCGCCAAGGCTTTCGCGCTCGACGAATGCCTACTCTGCCCCAGCGCTACAGCTTAACTCTTAAATCTTGCCTTGGCAAAACAAGTTGTCATCTTGTTTGCTGTACAATCAACGACCGAGATTTTGGCCGTTTACCAGAAGTCCTCTCAGGTTGCGCTTGCGCTGCTACAGAGGCTTAAGAGGACTGTATGTCGGGGTTTATTTTCAGACGATACCCCATGCAATTTGCTCGTCCGGCTGTTCTTCACTCACCATTTAACCACTGCACATCGCGTCGATCGTGCGGTCGTCACCGCAGGCGTCTCTTAAAACACCGTCGACTTTGTTTCGTAGCACCCTTTGCTTTGAATGGCTGTTCATCAAACTCCATTTAACCACTGCTGCTAACATCTATGTGACGCGGACGAGGTTTCTCAATACCGTCTCGCGACTGATGTGTTTCCTTTCTTTCGCATATACTCGGCTTCGTGGCACCATTTAATTTTATTAATCCATGCCTAATTGTCTTCGATAATACAACGTTCCGTCATAAATAATCGAGTCCAATGTTCGCGGCGTATAATTCATATACGGGAGCATCGCGCCGACATTGTACATCTGGCACTGCTTCGAGTACAGCTCCTCCATTAAGTACCTGTCGTGCATCATCATATTGTGCTCAAACGATGTATGGACATGGCCGTACAGGTGATACCAACCATAAAAGTGATTCTTGAAACACGGGATAGGGTAGTGGCTTAAGACAATCTTACGTCCGCTGTCTTCTACCTCCATGTAATCCTTGATGCAAGAAAAACTACGAACAAACTCGCCGTCATGGCATCGATCGTGGTTACCCTTGATCAGATATTTGTTGCCGGCCAACTGTTTCAGCACGCTAACGGCTTCGTCGCCTTTGCACCAAAACATGTCTCCGAGAACGTATACGGAATCGTCTGGCTTAACAACCGAGTTCCATCTGCGAATAAGCTCGTCGTTCATCTCTTCGCAGGTTTTAAAAGGACGATTGTCAAAGTGAATGCAGTTTGCATGGCCATAATGCCAGTCTGATATATAATAATTCATCGGTTACCTCCTCTTCATATCTGCATAAATTCGTCATAGCCTATCTGAATGTCCGACGGAATAGCATCTTCTGCCTCAAAGGTGTCTTCTGAAAACCACCAATGATGGCAGGAATCCAGCAGATAGCTATAGTGCAGACGATTGCCGGCTCCAAACTTATGACATTCAAGAATGCGGAACGATCCGCCTGCATAGCAATTCATTTCAGGAGACCACCCACATTGAGCGTCGATAGGATCTCCGAGATCTTTCTTAAGATCCTCGAGGCTCTTAATACTTACGACATCGCCAACGCAATATTTCGGTTGCATTTTCTGCATATAGCTCTCCAATCAAAGTGTAATTTTATTGCTCGTCCTGCTGATTGTTGTTGTATAGACTGCGCACAGCCTCAATATCCTCGTCAGTCACGCGCCAGCTACCATCTACATAATCAGAGTCGTCTGGCAACGGAATAACACCCTCGTCGTCTCTGGCGATATCGATGGCGTCTTCGAGCATATCTGCTTCCACTTCTACAGTTCCATACACTTCCCAAGTTACGGGTATCTTCCAAGTTTTCATAATTTACCTCATCAAACTATACTTTTATTCATCTTCTCCATCTTCGAGTAATACGTCACCACAAATTTCTTCGTCTAAGTCAACCCAATCGTTAAAGACCTGAAGAATTTGATGGTCGTGCTCCTCGCCGATTTCGTCAGCTGGAATTACTCCTCCGCAACAACCGCAGATTATATCTCCTTCGTCGGTCAGAATACCGCCGTGCTTCACTTTATTTTCCTTGTCATAAAACATTACCTGTTTCATTTACATATCTCCTATCAAATGTAACTTTATTATGGTGGAGAAGGGCGGATTCGAACCGCCGAAACTCAAATGGCCACATGTGCACTCAAGCCTAAGAGTGGAGATTTACAGTCCCCGCTTTGACCTCTTGCTTACCTCTCCATAGATACAATTTATTCCACGCCTTCAAGCATGTCGTCGAATGTAACTTCAAAATGGTCGGGTACGGATGGCTGTGAAACGATTTCGAATTTATACCAAACGTTCAGGAACCAACTGCTCGGATCGCTATCTGCGGTCATTTTATGATCATAAGCATACACAAACCCATTGTCATTGGTTATATATCCATCCTTCACTTCGTACTCCTTGCCGATCGAAAAGAACTTTTCGAACGATTGATTGTATTTCACGCATCTAACCGTAAATGTTCGTCTATCCATATATTCCAACCTCTTATTGATATATGTTTTATTCTCCAACAACTATAAATAAAAGCTTCTTGCCCCATTTAAGATTGATACAATCCAACTTATCAAGAGTAATGCAAAGCTCTGGCCTATTTCTTCTTACCTCACCAGTAGACTGTACAATTCCTGCTTCTTTCATAATTGCCGGCAAAAATCTTGTTTCGGTAAAAAGAGTAACAGGTTTTTCATTTTCTTCCCAATCCTTCTCGTCGGAAGATAACAAACTTTCAACGCTTGCAATTGGTTTGCCAACCACTACATTGTGAAACATATTTCCTCCTTTTAAGTTATGTTTGTATAACGGGACACTGCTGCATCAAATCACTCTTTTATTGTCAAATCTTTTTTCCGTCGTCTGTGTAATGTTTCTTGACGAGGGTTGCCAGTTCGATAATAGCTTCTTCAAAGGTATCTCCGCCGCAATCCAAGTCGAAGTCGTGCATATGACATCCTTCGTCGTCATATCCGCCGTGCTCAAGCCACACTTGAACTTTAGTATTTTTAGTATCGTCATCGTCTACCTCGTTTGTCTCGGGGTTTACCTTGACCACCATCGTATATAGCCCACATTCAAAGAGACCGTGGAACGCTTTATGTTCCAAAAGAAATATCCAAGCCGTATAAAAATCCATAACTTTTACCTCATCAAATCGTCATTTTATTACCACAAATCTTCTGAAATCAGATTAGTTCCACCAATGCCACCATATTCTCTTTCATAAACAATCTTTTCTGCTAATTGTCCACACTGCTTAGCGTGTTCAAATGCTTCTTTTCTTGTGAGAAATTCATTCTTATGAGTGATGAAACCTTGTTCTATTTCTTTATATCCTTGTCGTGGCTCAAATCCCAATGCCTCAAGTTGTACAAAAATGTCTCCATGTCTACAACCACATAGGATTACATCTTTGTCTGTTCCTGTTATATGATATTTTATAGCTGCTGCTAAAATCATGTCACTTACCTCATAAAATTATCCTTTGAATGGTGGAGGGAACGGGGTTCGAACCCGTACGGATTAAATCCGCGAGATTTTAAGTCTCGATTGTCTGCCTGTTCCATCATCCCTCCATAGTAAACCACTCTCGTAGGTTTTTCATCCACGCGTAAACCCTTTAACGTTAGGTTTTTGCATCCTCCGCTGATTTTTAGGCGGCGATAGGGTCAATCAGAAACCTTCGCGGCCTCACGAGTGTTTTCTTTCTCTGCTACTCTGACAGATTAGCTGCTCTGTGGATACCACCCAACCCTCGATCGCTCCACACAATAGCCGATAGCAGCCCGGGTTGTGCTTCAAAGCAACGTCGATCGTTCGCTCCGTCGACGTGTGATGGCTGTTCATCTCACTCCATTTACCACAGCTTCTGATATTCAAGACTACGTACATTTTGACCCTCTAACACTTATGGATAGCTCTCTCTGTCGACAAATACGCTTGTCTGCTTCGTGGCACCATCGTCAATCTATGTATTCAAATAATTTCGTCAAATGAAATAGACAGCCTGTCTGGTATTACATCATCGACAATCAGCTCGATACAGCTTCTTGGAACAAACCAACAGTGCCCATGCTTACCAGAGACACTACACTTGCCCAGACCGTCATGACCGTTTATGTTCTCGTCAAACTCTACTAACGGATCGTCGTATTTCAGATCGTACACAAATCCAATGATCATTCCGAATTTATCGGTCACCGCTGAATTTCCGGTGCTGTTCTTGCAACGCACGCGGTCGCCAATCTGCATATCGATCATCCTCCTATCAAACCTATCAAAATAATTCATTGAACTTCAACGCGGTTGTTTATGTGATGCTATTTACCTTTTCCAGCCTGCTCCAGTTGTACCAACCATAGAAAGCGTTAATTGTCCATGCAACATACATAGCAACCATAGACCACTGTCCGATGAGGATGAACATGATTAGACTCGAGACGTCAATTGCAATCCAGATCGCCCACTGTTCTCTATATCTCCACACCATCAACATCTGAGCAATTACCGAGAGAGCAACGGTGAATGCATCAAGATAAGAAAGTGTGCTACCAAGAAGATTATCTCCGACGTAACCAAGAACCAACGTGCTTACGGCGGTAGCAACGACAGTGATTGCCCAGTGCCAAGGTTTGAACTTTTTCGCAATTACCTGTTCGCTGCCGTCTTCGTTTTTTCTCATATTATTCTTCCAGAGGATCACGCCGAAGACGCATGCAATGAAATAAAACACCTGTTCTCCAAACTCGAGATATAGCGCAGCATCCCAACATATAATCATATATGTAATCATCTGAATGAAGTTAAAAATGTACGAAGAGATCTTTCCCTTTGCAGTGAGCACTACGCAAATGACGCCGGCAACACCGCACACCATTCCGATGATAGTATCAGGAACGAAGCAATACACGACCATCTGAAGAAGTACCATTAAGAAGAGAAAAGCCTTCTCATACCAGCTATACCCGTTCCAAAATTCGTTTTTAAGCCATTCTGCCATTTTCAATAATCTCCTTTACATCTTCTACTATTTTCTTAAAGTTGCTCCAGTAGCCTCCATCGAGGATGGTTACTTTATCCCAGTTGCCAGAGGCTCTGATGTTATTGCACAGAATTTCAAATAATTCTCGTCTCTCGTCTTCGCCGCTGAACGCCATATACCTTGTATGGTCATCCACAAACACTCCGTGCGGGCAGAGTAAATAAATCTTGTCCCACCGACATTTCTTCGTAATGGCGTCTGCCGCAACCGCAATTTCATGAAACTCGTCTTCGGTCAAGTCAAGTTCAGGATCTTTGCAGTAATATTCTGCATACATACGAGTCGTCATGCTGTCGGAATCGGCAAAAAATATGCCCTGATTGCTCGGAGAATTAATCAATCTCTTGTTTAGCTGATACTGGCCGTCAAGGAATGCCATATAATCAGCACCGTCAAGCTCCCATTCCGAAACATTACTTTCTTTCATGTAACCTCTGGCATATTCGTGAGAATACGGAGCGTTGAAATATTTGCCCAAGTCCTTACACAGAGTTGTTTTCCCCTCGCTTGCTGTCCCGCAAATCAAAATGTTTGTGCTGAACACTCTTCTGAAAGGGAAGGTAATTTTATCCCAATGCTTAATTGGGTTTTCGCGAATCATTGTCGCAGATATCGGATTCAAGGTTCTATCCAACTTTACGACTTCGTATCCTAATTTGTGCAGGTGTTCATAATACTCGTCTTCACTAACGTAAAACACCGCATCACCTTCCGCTCCCGAAGCATAGATTCTGTTAACCTCGGCGATGAATCTATCCCAACCGTTCGGATAGGATTCGATTCCAAGTTCCGTTTCATTGATTGGATACACGGCTACCAAGTCATCATCGGCAAAGAACTCTCTTACGTATCTGTAGCGAAGCTTAAGTGGCATTTCTTCGCCACCTCTGTCGCCGTCTCTGCCGTCAACAATGACCATACAGCCTCCGTCGCATTCTTTCTTGGCTCTCATAATCACATCCAAATGACCTTGATGCAGCGGCGCGAATGTTCCGAAGACTATACCGATTTTCTCGCCGTAAAGTTTTTTCTGATAGGTATGTATCATATTTGGGTTACACCTCTCCTATTATAAAGTCGTCAAATGAAAACTTAACGTTAACTGACACGTCCTCTGGTATTAGTTCGCCGCTAAAGCAAAAGTAACAATGGCCCTCTTTTCCTCTTACTTGAGACAGTCCGTTCCCTGAATGCCCTTCGATAAACTCGTCAAACTCTACGAGGATTGGAGGTATTGCACCGTCGACGATATCAATAATTGTGCCACTGTAATTTGGGAGATGCTTGCCGAAATACTCTTTGTCGCCGCGCCCGCACCATCCGGTGCTTACAACACGGTCACCGATCTCAAAGTGTGGTTGTATCATCATCTTTCATCTCCTTTACGGCGTCGTTCCCAATATAAAATCATCGAACGAGAATTTTATATCTACGGGCTCAAACTCCGATTCTCGAATAAGCTCATTGGGATAACAAAAATAACAATGCCCACCTTTGCCGGTGTACGCGTCGAAGCCGTCATGCCCGCCCATAAACTCATCAAATTCAACAAGAATTGGCGGATGGCCGCTATCGATGTGTCGAATAACTCCATGATAACCGGGCAGACTCTTGGAATTGCCGGCTGTGTCGATACAGACAACACGGTCACCGACCTTAAAGTTTTCTTGTTTTTTCATCTTGCGTTCCTCTCTCGAATGTAAACTGACAACGGGCGAGCAGATATGCGACCGGACTGAAGCCCGTATTCGTCTGTAACAAGAAGTTCGCCGGTGGCAGGGTCTCTCGACCACACCCTGAACCACATGCCATCCATATTAGCCATTACACCCCAATCATCGTCGTCATGCATGAATCTGTTCTCATATGTCGCAGCCTCTTCAAAGCTCAGACAAGGCTTTTCCACGCGTATATCGCTCCTGTTGATCATTCTGCGGGTAGCGCATGCCGCGTAAAATACGATATCTTTCATGTTTGCCTCCAATCAAATCTTGTTTTTATTTTTGTTCGCAGGCATCCATAAACTCGTCGAAAGAGAATGCTATCTCTGTTGTATTGGTAATCCACCCAAAGGCAGACCAGTCGAATTCGTCGAATTCCAAAATGTTAAAATGGCCTTCATCTCGATATGTTTCAATCGATCCAAAGGTGCCATTCCTGAATCGATAACAGGTGTATTCCGACGACCAGCGCATATTGTCAGGATCATACACATTCCCCGAACTCCATCGGAGTCCGACGCTATTAAGATAACGCCCGAATATTTCTGCCTTTTCTTTGGTATCGCAATGCATAACAAATTGCTTGCTGTAATAGATGTAATTAAACTTCATTTGTGCCTCCAAACATTTCGTCGAAAGAGAATTGAATGTCAGCCTCGTAGTCGTCGAAAATGAAGTCGTCAAATTCCAAGATTTCGTATCCGTGATCTATGAAATACTCGACATGACAATACTGCCCGTTTTGAAAGTCGTAGCACATACTATCCCCGTACATATGGTAGTTAGTGTGGCCGACGTACCTTGTGCCACCGCGCCACGTCTTCCCGACGCTGGATAAGTATTCACAGAACATGTCTGCGTCTTCCTGCGTGCGGCAATGCATAACGTATTTGCCGACATAGTCGTCGATATTAAACTTCATTCGCACCTCCGAACATCTCGTCAAACGACATAGAAATTTGAATTGCAAGATTCTCGATAGGGTCAAGACATTCAGGAAATGTTCCAAATTCTGCGTCGTGATAAAATGGGTTGTCGTCGAAGCAAATTCCTACGCTGTCGCCATAGATACGTGCTATCGTTCCTGTCATACCTTTGTACTTTGGGTTATATCCCATAGCGTTGTTATATACAACTGCTTGTCCGACATAACAATCTACGAGCCTCATAGTGACCCTCCTTATACGTCGAGAGCTTCTTTCAGCACTTCCGTGACGTCATATTTAGGATGCTTAATATCGCCGCCAACGCGGGTAACATCGGTGTTATTTGCGAAGTGCCAGATAGCATTCTGCGTTCCAAGGTAGACCTTGCGTTTGTTCATCGCCATACCCTGGATCTTTGCATCGTCCATCTGTCTGCGCCAATTCAGCGCAGCCTGAACGTTGTAGCTCTCGCAGTTATGGATGTCGGAGCGGTTAAACACCTTGAAGAATTTTTCGATAGCATCGTGGCTTACGCCGCAATGCATTGCCGCAAGAGCGGCAGAGATCACCTGGCTGCGGCCAACGCTCTTTTTGTTAACGCAGGCTCTGAACACGACAGGTGTGTGGTCGTCAAAGGCTTCGAACAGTCTCATGGTCTCTGCGGCGGTGAGCTTCATGCTCTTATAGCCGCATGCGACTAACTGACTCATTGCAGACAGCATAACGGTATTGCGCATCATGGCAGCCTTGCCGCTGTCGCCGTACTCGCCGAGAGCAACGACGTCTCTCATGGTTCTGGATGCGCCTCTGTCGACTACGGTGAGGGCCTGAGGCGCCACGCCTCTAACGACCATCATCTCGACAGGCTTGCCAGCCATTGCGATTGCCATCAGACGGTGCTGTCCGTCGATCAGGTTGCCGTCGCTATCAAATGCAATGCCTTGGTGCGTCGTAACGAATGTTCCTCTCTTGATTTCTCTTGCATACGCTTCAACCTCTTGCTTTCGGATCGAGCGGTTCTTAACGTTGCGAGAGAGATATTGCGTCGCCAACTCTGGCGTAATCAGTTCAATATTTGCTTCAATCATAACGATCTCCTTGTGAATATTTATTCATTTGTTTGTGAATAGCCAAAAAACTCATCATACGAAAGCGTAATTGATTCGGGAATTAACACCTCAGGGGCGATTAACTCGCTCGAAAAAGTCCACTCGCCACCGCACTCTTCAATATAAAAGTACTCAACACCGCCCGGCTTGTGCACACAGATTTTATAAATTATCTGATTTTTGCCGAAGTATTTTGCCATGTCGCACGGTATGTATAAGCCACTCGGCGTATGAAAATAATTTAACTCGCCAGGCCCTCCGTACAGGGATATTGCTTCATCCCAGTCGATTAGCCGTACACGATCGCCAGCCTTTATACTCATCCTTCACCTCCAGCATTTTCTCCTGCGAGAAGGTCATCAAATGAATATTTGATGTCTGGCAGATTTTCAAACTCGGGCGAAAACATATCGAAAAATGTTTCTTTGGCTATCCACCAGCCATGCCCATATTCGCAGAGCCCCTTGGTGCCGAAGCCGCTAAGATCGTGACCGCCTATGTCCCGATCAAACTCGAGACCAACCATCTCTTCATCGATCGATCGAATCGTGCCGGAGTCACCTGAGTTGTATATCGTCGAAGCGTATGTTTCAGCGACACACACCCATCGCGTTCCTATACATTCTTTCATTCGTTAAGACCTCCCATCATGGCATCAAACGTGACGTCCAATTGGTCGTCATATATTGCTTCATGGAAAGGATGCATACATAGTCCGATATTGGATCCCTCGTCGAAGTCATGAGGGTTTCTAAGCCCCTTACATCCTGAGATAATATCACATCTTATTCGATGTGATCTGCCAACCGGGCGATCGGTCACCTCTGTGACCTTGACTATACCAGGATGATACATTTCCGGTGACATCAATATGCACGGATCTGGTATAAACTCGTACAAGCCACCGACTTCAAACTTACAGCCGCTCATATCTTTCTCCTATCAAATACTTGTTTTATTCTTCGCCGTCAAACATTGCGTCGAATGTGTAGTCGATAGACGGCAGTTCTTCGTCTGGGTATTGCAACATACCTTCCGCGAACGTATATTCTCTTATTTCATCAACATCTGTGCCCGATGTCGAGTCTAAATATATCGACCCTCCATATATTTCTATGATGCGATAAACTTTGTGACAAAAACAGCGCATGTCCTCTGTAAAGTATTCACATCCACACCAAATATCGTTGTCTTCATCCAAGCCAAATTCACGTACCATGTCTTCGTATGCTCTGACCTGCACGAGATCTCCAACTGCGAACAATTCAACACACTCCCTTTTTTATATACTTCTTATTTTGATGCAGTTCTATGCAGATATACCAGCTCTTCGGGCCCCGGCAAGATCTTAGTAAGGGGTATCCGCCAGCGAAAACAACAGTCATCTTAAGTGGATTCTCGGAGAAACTGATGAGTTTCCGCTGATAATCCAGCTTCAGTGCGATTCGATTCGAGTTTTCATGGCAGCCATGAACTTCGCTCATGCCTTCTGGGCGTAATCGCGCGCTGCTCTCCTGGACTCCTCTGTTCGGAACATTTTGAAACTTTGAATATAATCCAAAGCGTTCGCAGCATGGCCATGCTGACGAACAATACAACTGCATTCTTATATTGTTTGATTCTGTGTGCTCAGCCATCACGCGCAGCTCTTGGCGCGTGTGGCCTTAAACGAATATGATGCTCGTCTTCAGATCGTCCCCGATCTGAAGACTCGGATCAGATTTCGTTGTGATGATTTTCTTATTGCGACTGGTATAACCGAGGCGCTTCATCATGACGATAGGATTCTAACCTATCTCAGACATGATAAAAATACCACACAGTTTTTTATGGCGCTATGCGACCGGATTGAGTACTGCTTTGGCGGTCGCCATAACATCCTTTTTGAACTTTCTGGAATAAGACTGGAAGATAGCGTCGATCGTATCTCCTTCGACGGAGCGATAGTATGCTGCGAGGCCGAGCAAATGCTGGACGTCTTCGACCGACCACGTAAAGCCGCGAGCGTCATCAACCATAAACTGATAGAGCATCGCCTTGAAAACCTTCTTCTTTTCATGCCCGACAGTGATTTGGTTGTCCTTATTAAGCATAACTCCCAAATTCCAGTTACGACCGGCGGACGAACCATACCGAGTCTTTTCGCCGTTTAACTGAAACGGCGCATGTACATCTTTTAGGATGCCGGAGATATGACCTACAACGTCAGTCCACTTGAATGAGTACTGGCTGGAGATCAGCATATCGTCGGCGTATCTTGTGTAGAGCAGATGAGGAGAGTGTTCTCTACACATCTTCGAGATAGCGTAATCGATAGGGATCATCATCATGTTGGTGAGGATCGGGCTTGTCGGCGTTCCCTGAGGAAGTCCGCCACCCAGGAAACATAACGAAATAGCTTTCTCAAATGTCTGTTGATGGTGTTCGCTAAGCGAAACGTATTCGCTAATAGGGTAGGTCTGATACAACATCGACAGAAGGAATTTCTGATCGGTAGAAGGGAAGAACTTACTGAAGTCCAACTTCAGAAACCATCGCGAATTGTTGCTCTGGTGTCTCTTTACGCTGTCAAGAGTACTTCTTCCGCGGATATATGCGAACGCGCTCGAGTGATACGAAGCGTAGAATTTGCTTTCGAGAATGCGCTTAAGCTCTCTCAAAGCCTGCTTCAGTTCCTCATTCGGAGCATCGATTCTTCTGAGCCCTCCGCTTCTTTTAGGAATCTTGAAGCTATAGTATAGCGTAGACTTATCTTCGAGTTCGATAAGCTGGCGATATCTATTGACGAAGTCAACAAGGGCTGCGTGCATTCCTGCAAAGTCTGTTTTGTCCACGAGAGATGAATTTGCTTTCTGGACGAACCAGGTTCTCGTATCTCGAGTGTTTTTCTTTGGCAAGAACAGGCTATCGTCACAGCCGCTCAAAATATCATCAATGGTCAATTGATAGATTCTGGGCTCGAGATTTGTTGTGATATAAGGCATTATATATCCTTTCTAAGTATGCTTGTAATCGACAAGTAGGTTAGCTTGTTTAGAATGCGTTCCTGAGCTATTTGCAGCTAAATACGGTTGGATTGAAGCTTGATGTTACAGGGAAATGCCGTGCCGCTGGTTCGGATGTGTCAGAAAAGCGGTCTCTTACAGGCTCAGCACTCGTGTTTTGGTTTTGGAGTTTCTCTGGAAGATGACGTCCTGATCCCGCGGCCGACGCCGGGGCGCCTCTCCTTCTTCTAAACATTTTGTCACTTTGTGTATAACCCAAAGTTTTGAACTCTCGTTCAAAGATAACATTACAAGGAACTTTTATTTTTTTACTCATCGGTCTTGGCAGGGACTGTGCGTCCCTGCCAAGACATCCGGTCTGAGTTTTACCGGAAATTTATTACATCACCATGATATCCATGGTGAAAGGGTTGCATACTACGATATTTCGAAGTTCTGCACCACGAATCAGATTCATGAAATTCGTTACGCCGAGAGCGCATACCACTCGAACCGTGGGTGCGACTCCGAGCTCCGTACCGCAGGCCGTCACCGGGGTGGCGTCATGTGCCTCTTCATGCGAAAAGTCCATGGATTTGATAAGGTTATCGATCTGCTGGAGATCTCCCCAATCTGCGGCATAATGCTGGGCGTCTTCGAGTCTCGTACGAAAGTCAAAGACTGCTTTGATCGAGCGGTTCATTCGGTTTTTCTGACAAATCTCACGTCGCAGATCGATGTTATCGACTGCAAGGAATACGTAGCCGTTGAGTTTCTGGTCAACGTATCCACCAGAGTGGATCTCAATATCCACGGCGGCTTCGGGATTGATGTCGCAGATAATGCGTTTAACCGCTTCGACTTTGGAACTCTTGACATCAGACTGAACGAACATCTGGTTGGCAAGATTGTGAGGCTCTACGGTATCGAAATCGTAGAGCACGAACTTGGTTACACCAAGGCGAGCCAAGTTTTCGGCAATGGTAGATCCGACACTACCGCATCCGATAATGTGACACTTGTGTCTCACGTTTACCGGGTCAAAATACTCAATGGACTTTGTCAAATCCATTAATGCCACCTCCCGTTTTCACTGTAGTAGAAGGGGTCAGACACATCTTCGGGGTCATACCCTTCGTATTCATCGAAGTAATCATAGCCGCCATACGCATTAGGAACCGACGGAAGACTCGCGGCAGGAGTCGCTCCCTGTGTGGGCTGCGTCGAAGTCGCGCCTTTCGAAGGTTGAGTAGGAGTTGCGCTTGAAGCGGGCTGCGTCTGAATTGCAGACTTTGCGGGTTGAGTTACCACAACCGCAGATGGCTTGTCGTAGTTTGATGCGGACTTACCGCCGTAGGAGTTGCCCTTGCCACCGTAATACGAGCCCTTCCCGTAGGAAGAGTACGATTGATATACAGGGGTCTCTTTGACTGCGCGTTTGCGAGCATCGAACAGGAACGTGTCGATGTCGGTTCCGTCATCCAAGGTTACGTCAAGGTCGATTTCTTTTGCAACAGTACTGTACAAAGCATTGTTGGTAAGGTCGTAGATTTCAGCGCTCCACTCAAGGCGCTTATTGATGATCATGAAGATGTAGAACGAATCATCACCTTCTGCGGGACGAGGCATCTGGCGGACGATATTCTCGCGGTATCCAGTGTCGGTGGCGGAGGGAGAGACGGGCATGTCGACATGAGAATGCCCATGGAATCTCAACGTGTTGAATGTATCGTCGTCAAGAGCGTTGATCCATTCAGTGTATTTTTCCTGGTCAGATACAACGGTCGTTGCACTCACGGTGTGAGGAGGGACGATAATGTCGTAAATCTGAAATTCGTTTACAGAAACACGACGGACGAGTCCGTGCCACTGAACCTCGGTTGTAAATCCAGCCACCAAGGTAGTCATTTTAACCCATGCGGTCGGGGTAAAGCACAGCCAGGCGTTACGATTGTCACTCTTCAAACTCTGCTTGATCGTGACACCGTTAAAGTGTTTGCCTCTCAAAAGCTGTTCTTTTGCCTCAGCGAGAATGGACTCGATGTCTTCTTCGCAGACAAAGATTTTTTTTGCCATATTACTTCTCCTTGTTGATTACCTGCAAGAATTCGTTCACGGAAAGCAATTTTCCGTCGGGAGTTTGGACGCATTTCTTGTCCCTGTTGCTGTTCAGCCATCTCAGCATACTGCCGACAACCGTGGTATCACCAAAGTTCAGATTCTTGGTGGCGCCGATAGCCTGCTCAATTGCAAGCTGCCACTCTCCTCGATCTGCAAACTTCGAGTAATACTGGTCGTTGCCGCCGCCGCAACCGTGGAAATAAATGTGGGGGTGAGGCAATGCCTCCTCGGTGCTCATGGTTCCGCTCACCATGTTCACATATCTCATCGACTCGAGAGTAAACACAGCGTTCGTAACAAACGTTCCCTTGTGGTCGGCACAAATAGCATACACCAGCTTAATGATGTCGCTGTCGTAGCTATGAATGTAGGAGCGCTTGTTTTTATAAGCGGTAATAAACTCGTCTTCGTCGTAGTACTCGAGCAGTTCGGTAATACCGAACTTGATCGTATCACCATCCACGCTTATCAGGGAAAGGGACTTGTGCTGGTCAAAGAACTCCAACAACTCGTTAGACTCTTCGGAAGGAACCAGTTCAAGGCCACGCAGCAACAGAGTTTCTTCTGTCAACTGCTTGTAGAGATCCGCTATATTTTTGCGGGTACGATCAAGCGAACTGGTAATAGACATGATGCGGTCTCTGCTGTTCTGAATTTGTCTTTCTCTTACAACGTCAGCATATCCATCGAGCAGTTTGTGAAGCACGATAGAACGAAGATCGGCCTTCTTCGCCGCATCATTGACAAAAGCAACAAACGTATTCGCCGCTTCTGCTTCAGAAACTTCCTTATTTCCGACGGCGATACAGCGGAAGAAAGATTGCTCTTCCGCTGTCAGTGCAGAGGGGAAATACCATGTCATGATACGAGGCAGGGCGGAGGTGAAGGCTTGTGCCCAGATGTGAGACGCTCTGCGTTCTATAAACGCAACAACTCTTTTCAGCTCGGTATTGACGTAAACTTTGGTCTTGGTGAACTGGCTCAGGTAGCGATTGACGGGATAGGGCTTGCCATCGAGAGCAATCCATCCGTCCATTTCGAAATCTTCGGGGAAATATCCCTCTCGAGTTTCGACTACGTTAATCGCCGATTCATTGTTCTTGAAGGCCATGGCCGCTTCACCGCTGTCTTCTGCGGTGTTTCTGGCAATCTCGAATCTGGCATCGCATTCGCCACCAGACCAGCCATCACATTTCGATATAACGATGGCTCTCAAAAACGCCGCCAGCGAATAATCGCCGTCGAACGTCATCGGAACGCCAAAGATATTGTCAAATCTTTCGCTGACAAGCTCCATCCTTCCTCTTGAAATTCTCATGGTATTTCACCTCTTTCGCTTATATTTTACGCGTTTGCGCCGTCAGCCTTGACGATGGCGTTCAGGTTGGCGGTAGAGCCATCGGCGACGCCGAGATCCTCGAAGCTCTGGTTCAGCTCGCCGGAGGTCAGAACGGCACCGTTCAGGTTGACCATGGAGCGAGAGATGTCGACGCCCAGCTCGTCGAATACCTGACGGGGGGTTGCGGTTACATCCTCGGAAACGGTGCGGCGGGTGGTGGTGGTTCTTACGTTAACAGAAATCATGGTTCTTTTCTCCTTAATAAAAATTTTTTTGGAAATTAGGTATGTAGTTGGTGTTGATGCCTTGTTATCGCCTCAAGGTTGCCTTTAATTAGGCGGTGACGATGTCGGCGATCAGAGCCGCACGTTCAGCCTTGATCGTTGCCGCAACCTCGGGCAGCTTGGCCTCGAGCGCGTTGATGTAGGGCAGCGCTGCGCCGACCAGATCAGCGACGTAGTCAGCGTCGGTGGCGGTGCCGGTGGGAAGGGTTGCGGGGAGATCGCCAACAACGATTGCGAACTCGCCCTCGTTGCTCGTGCCACCGAAGGTGACGCCGTTCTTGGAGATGCAGTGCTTGTCCTTGACGTAGGACATACCGAAGACGTCGTTGCCTTCAGCATCCTTGATCTTCAGCTCGCCGGGGCGATGCTTCTTGATCAGCTCGATGTCGGCCGTCTTGACGGTGGAGGTGAGGACAAACTTTGCAACGTCCTTGAGAATCTTGATGTTCATAGGGTTTTTCCTTTCTTTTGTGGGTCTTTGCCCATATTTTTTATTCTACAGTGGCTGTGCCACGATGTAGCGGTTGATTTGGCTTTATCCACAAACGTAGATAAAGCGGCAAATGAAGCGAGGCTGGATAGCGAATTTATCCACAAACCTCGATGTGATGAAATTATATCACGTGTTTTTGGTATTGTCAAGGGGTTTTGAGAAAAAATTAGAAAAATTTTTCTCTGATTACGGAACGCATCAGGACTCCGTCTGCTTTGCCGCCTGCTCTGCCTTCTTCTTTGCGCGATATCTGGCTTGAGCCTCGCGGTTTTTCTGACGCTTACGTTCGATCTCGGCCTCGATCATATCGTTGACCGGCGCGGCGCCAACCGGCGCGGGAAGGTAACGACCGCTCTTTGCGCTGTCGGTTACGAGGGTGATGGCATTCAGCTCGTGGAGCAACTGGAACTTGATGCTCTGGAAGAGCGTGTACAATGCATCGTTCTTGACGATGTTGAAGGTGACGCCCGTATTGCCGTGCTTAACGGTACACATACCGTTCTTGTCTGCGATAGACAAAATTCTTTCGCAGTACTTCGCCGCACGCGCTTTCTTTCCGATTTCTTCTGCTGCTGCGTGTCTCATAATTTTTAACTCCTATTTATGTATTTTTTGAGTGCGCTAATGCGCTGGTGGGAAAGGCTGGATTCGAACCAGCAGAGAGGGTGCGCTATTCCTCGGGACTTCTAGTCCCTGCGTTTAACCGTTTCGCCACTTTCCCATATAAAAAGCACCCTGCAAGAGGGTGCTTGTTATCAAATCAATATTTGATTTTGGTTACTATAGACTGCTCAGGTAGTCGTCGTAGTCGTCCTTCGTGTAATGGTATCTCTCAGCCATAATAACACATGGCTGTTGTTCCCACGGATCGACACCTTCATCCTCCAATGCCATAAACCATTGAAACATCAATGTCTTGATGTCCTGCTCGACAACGTCTTTGGAAATCTCTTCGGGAGTAATCTTGGCGTAAGCCCACTTTGAGGGCTCTCCCATGATGCGGTACTCACCATTCGCCAGTGAAAACCACTGCTCGATTTCATAGTCGTAAACCGCCAATGTAGAAATCGTTTCTCCGTCAAATGTGACGGCGACAACTTCGGACGATCCGATTGATTCTTCGTCTATCTTTGGCAACTCTGATGCGTCATACCAACGCATATTGCTTATCATCAGTGGCGGCTGCTCGTTTTTTTTGCCACGATGTTTGTCGATCGTAGCCCCCTGTCCAATGCAACAGTGTTCTTCTTGAAGCATAGTTGTTCTCCTCCGCTTGATTTTGTCAGACACCTTCAAACATATCGTCAAAACTCATTGATAACTCAGGCGCATCTCCTTCAGACCAGTTAAATTCTTCGAAGCACAATATTTCATAGCCATTACGCTCTGCATACGTTACATCTCCAAACATGCCTTCGTTGAAGTAATACACCGTTTCGCTGCCATACTCTTGAAATCGCGTTTTAGACGCTTCATACTTCGACCCAAGCCGCCACGTGCGACCGTTTTCGTTCAGAAACTCGCAGAACGTGGCCGCATCTTCCTCTCGCGAAACATGCATTACGCACTGCCCAGGATAGTCGGCCAAGTTAAAACGCATCATAACTTGCCACCCCCTCCTGCAAACATCTCATCAAAACTCATGGATAAAGACGAGTAGTCCTTATGCCAGTCGAAATCGCTGAAGTTCAAAACAGTATATTCCTTACCAATCAGGCTACGCCTGCCATAGGTTCCTTTGTTAAAGTAATACGCGATTGAATTACCAACGGGGATGACATCGAAGTTCGTCATGCGGCGAGAATACTCCATGCCGTCGCACCAACACCTTCCGACCTCGTTCAGATACTCGCAGAATGTAGCCGCATCTTCCTTGGTGTTGCAAACCATGACATAATTGCCAACGTATTCGTTAACGTCAAATCTTCTCATCATGCCGTCACCTCGCTTGACTGATCGGAGCCGTTAAACATTTCGTCGAAAGAAACGGTGATCTCTGGCATGTAGGCAGGGTTGACGCCCCACTCTCCGGGCTTCAAGAACCGATAGTACTCGCGCTCTGAGTCCCAGTCAACTAACGATCCTTCGCCGGGATGACTACCTGTGTACCCTCGGTAAAACTCGACATCAGGCATTCCTGATACGTCTTCATACAGTCGACGAACGTCGTCTTTGTTTACAACATATCGCTCGTATGTTTTCCCCACGAAAATCACTCCTTTCTTATAATTTATCCACAAACGTAGGTATGATGCAATTATATCACGCAAAAATTGCTTTGTCAATAGGTTTAATTAAAAAATCCCGCCAAAAGCGGGATTTTTCAACTATAATTATTTATGAACCCAAAGGTCGTTCACGAAGAACGTGAGTACAACCCAATCTTCGTCGGCTGGCGTTGTTGCGATATTCAAGCCGTCACAACATTCCAACGCGTCAATAAATTGCCGCAAACTGTCCGGTTTTTCTCCAACCGCCCACTCTCCTTTGAACACTACTTCTATGGCGCCCTGTATCATTCTTGGCTCCATGTAGTACCTTAGGATTTGACAGTTATACGTTTCCTCCAAGCCTTGACAGTACTCAACCAATGACAGCCACTTTTGCTGTTTTTGTTCATTGAGTTCATAATCAGAGTCGCTTCGTGAGGCATAATCGCGTATCCACGCCTGGATTGCTACCTTGCAAATTTTCTTTGGATTTGGCTTCAATACAATCTCCTTCTGCAGAAACACATAGTCCTGCTATTCATTTTTTAATGTTTGCAACGACTATGAGTCATTTCTGCGGAGGCAAAGTGCTTTTATGGTCTTCTACCTCGTCTGGGATTAACTTAACGTCATACTTTTGTTCAATAGCCCTCAAGCATATCATGCTAAGCGACATTCCAGTCGCCGTCTTTAAGCCGTTTAACTTATGCATGGCATCACGAGGAATACGTATTTTCTTCATATAATATTTCTTTTCCTCATTCATACCGCGCACCTCTTATTTGTATGTGAAATACAAGCCATTCACGGCTACATAACGGTATTATATCACGATTAACAAGGTTTGTCAAGTGGAATTGATTAATCGTGCCATCTGCATTTATTCAGGCTTTGGACTGACTGCTATTAGCAGGCTGCATTACACAGTGGTGTGGGGCGCGGACATTAAGCCTCGCGCCCCAAAGGTGTTATGTATTGCCGAGAGGATCGGCACCCGCCTTAACTTGTCGCATGGCGAATGCGAGGCAAAGCCCGTCGTGAGTGACGCATACTCCGATGCTGTGCTTATTGCGTCAGGCAATCGGTCTGACAAAAGGGAGGAAAGGAAATGAAAGGGAGATCACATTAGGCGTAAACCTAACGGGATTGGCATTAGGTAGAGCTCTTCTTGGTGGCTCCGGTCTTGACGCTGTAAGACTCACCGAGGCAACGTGCAAAGACGGACATCATGACCGTCTTGAACTGACGCTCATTGAGCATGGCGATGGAGCACTTGGACTTGGCGTCAAACTTGGTGACAGCATCCTGAATAAACGCGATGTCGTGGTTGTTGCACTTGTAGGCGTTCTTGCCCTCGCCGTTGTCCACAAAGATGGCGGCATCGATGATTTCCTGCAACTTGGTGACGATTTGGGTATTGCTGTCAGGCGTCGCGCCTTCCTTCTTCTTGCGAGCCGCGTTGATGAAGTAAAAACTCTTGCTCGCGAGTTTATCGGGGGCAAGGGCATACAACTCGGTTTCGCGCAACTCAAGCAGGTCACGCAGTTCGCAACACTTGCGAGCCCATGTCTTGTCAAGGCGTGCAAACTCGCAGAACTTCTCGAGGTCGATGCGTGCGCTCTTGTCCTCAAGATTGACGCCGATGATAGCGTCACTATCGCCATCCTTGTCACGCTCTTCCTTGATCTTGGTGAGGGTGATGTAGAACTGCTTAACAGCAGCAATCATAGGGGCGTCAGCCTTCATGAACTCGCTGTAAGCGACGTTGCACTTTGCGTCATTCAAGGCAGACACAGCCTTTTTGAGGGCAGCCATCGCGGTGCCATATTCGACCAGATTGCCAGACTTGAGTGCCTCACGCACTTCTTCAAGCCGCGCATTTACGGTTGTCTGCACATCGTTGACGATGTCGGTAAAGGTTTTCTGCATTTCGTTAGCCATGGTTATTCTCCTTATGTGGCATAAATTTACAGGCATAAGCCTATATTCAAGAGCCTCACGTATCTCATAACTACGTGAGGCTCTTTTTATATAGGTTTATACAAAGCGTCGCCGCTATTGCCGCGACGCTAAAAATCACTTATTATCACACTTTTCATCAAAATCGCCACGCATATCACATCACCAACAGCCATCCATCCCGTAGGGACTTCAGACATCGTGACGCACATGGAGTTATCCTGTGAACCCCGTGGGGGCGCACAATGCCATGCTTGTCAAGCAGGGTGCGGCATGAGCGTCAATAGTGACTACTTCATGCTTACCATCTGTTACGCAAGCCGTGTTTAGGTTTAGACGGATACCTCATGCCATTTTCACTATCTGACGCGGCGCAGGTCTACTCCCATACGCCTTATGCGACGCCTTGTATGTTGTCAAGGTCACTTCTCTTGATGCCAAGAGTACCCCTATACCGCTATTGCTCGGTAAGGTTGAGCATTACAACATTTGCACACATATGGTGTGCCCACTCTGCGTTTATACGGACTTGTGACCGTCATGCAGAAGCATGGTCGCATTAGGCTCGGCAAGCAATCACTTGCCGTAGGCATTTCGTCCTTGACCGCTGAAATCGAGCGCACCTGCATCGACCATATCGTGACGCAGATCGCTGTCGAGTCCAAGGATAACCATTATCCAGTCAAGGATAGATTTGAGCAATCTCATAAATTTTCTCCCTTTCGTTAGGCGGCTCTGTGGCTCGGCGGCTTGCCTTGCGTAAAGAGGGGGCGGCGGTTAACCCCTTTAGGGGTTGCGGCTCGGCTCTGTGGCTCGGCGGCTTGCCTTGCGTAAAGAGGGGGCGGCGGTTAACCCCTTTAGGGGTTGCGGCTCGGCTCTGTGGCTCGGCGGCTTGCCTTGCGTAAAGAGGGGGCGGCGGTTAACCCC
>JAEIGA010001042.1_pt1 | contig 41915 bp, 27 predicted proteins | sample 9270691 | NCBI WGS metagenome assembly JAEIGA01 (sample SAMN17057246, study PRJNA624740) | gut metagenome | biome: biome; isolation source: fecal sample | host: Bos grunniens | place: China: Xizang | collected 2019 | reverse complement strand
TGCAACTAATAAAACACCGTATAATAATTTTGTAAACAGTTTGTTCTTTATGGCTCAAGCCAATGGGGTTATGTATCCACAAGGAATTATGGTTAATGCCGGAAAAGTAATTGCAAATAATCCTACACATGGTAAACCAGTGGCAACTTTGATTGTTTATGGTAAAGACGATGTGCAGATGAAATATATTGATGATATTACAAAAGAGAAAAATGTGTGGTTTGCGGTTTCTGGATATGGCGTATATCCAAGTGTTACTGCTGCCAAAGAAGGCTTTGTTGGTCAATTTGCCGATGTAACAAGAAGTACCAACAGACCAATTATTGGATATAGAAAAAAAGATAATAAAATTGTTATTGCCGTAAGAGCAGATAGTAGTGCTTCTCGTGCAAATCAGACTGCTAAGAATCTTGGTCTGGACTTTGCAATCAGCTTGGATGGTGGCGGCAGTACAACACTTAAGGTTAATAATAAGTATAAATTTAAAGGTGATGGCCGTAAATTATTTGGCGGTATCATCTGGGCGTAAAGGAGTTGATGTCATATGATGATTATTAAATTTTCCGCTCACAACCAACGTCTGCGTAGAATCACCTCTGGAATTATTTCAGACAATGCTTCTGGCAAGTTGAAATTTGAATTTGATTTCAGAACAGATGATTGGGATATGATACAAACTAAAATGGTAAATTTTTATTATAAAGGTGAAAACTACGCAATTAAATTAGATGCACATAATCAGTGCTTCGTTCCATCAGAAGTTATTTTTGCACCGTCGTTTACCGTGTCCGTTTATGGGGGAAATATTGTTACTAATGAAGTTAATATTCCAGTAGATGCAAAAAGAAAAACTACAAACGATACATACGAAGAATTAATGAGACTTATTGCAACTCATACACACGAAGAATATGTGAAAGAGGACGATGTTTCATATATACTGCAAGAAGCTTTCCCAGATGCTGCTTATGCAACATTGTATGCTGACAAATGGGTTCAGGCAGATAACAATAGATGGTATCAGGTTGTTACTGTTGAAAATGCAAATATTACACCTAATAGTAAGGTAGACTTACAACCCAGTTCCGAGCAACTTTGTGTATTCCATCAAAAAGACCTGGCATTTGTTGCAGAAAACGAGGATGGAGTTGTTTCTGTTTATTGTGTTGGACAAGTTCCAACAAACGACTACACTATACAAACTACAGTAACGGAGGTGATTGCGAATGGCTAAAATTATTGGAAATACAACATCGACAACTATGGCCATGCCTCATATTTTAACAGAAGAAGAAGTGGTACAGCTTATTGCCGAAAATAGTATTAGAGAAATTGAAGATGGCTCTGTGAGTTATGAAAAATTAAGTGAAGATTTGACTAAACGGCTTGTAGGTGAGGATACTTACATTGGACATAATGCTTATTATATAGAAGCTATCAATACGGCAGAGAAATGGATTAAACTATCTGAGTCTACTACTAAGCCAGACTACCCAAATATAGGTTCAAATGTTAAAGATAAATCTCTTGTCAATGCGCCCTATGCAGGTGTATATGAAGCAACTTCTAATAGAACAGTAACCATAACAAACGAAACTGGTCATACTGTTACTCTAGAAGAAGGAGAAACAAAGTACTTCTACCTAATCAAAGGACATAATGAATTATTAGTTAGTAACGAAGCTATTGTAACATTCAACAAACTAGATGGAAATGGTTTATCTTATGAGGATGAATTGACAATAGCTACAACTCCATTAACTTCTGATAATCAGGATAAGGTATCTATCGCATCCTCTCTTAGTGTTAATGGTACCATTACTGTTACTGCAAACATTACAAAAGCAGGTATATACTATATTCAACTACAATTCCATGACAGCAATCAAAATCTAATTAGTATAGAGACGGACACCGGATTCTGTGGTAATATCCAGCAATATAGATATGGTTGGAACTTCTTGGAGTTTGGCGAAGACTCTTCTGATTTGCTGATGGTTTACCTAAGAGAAGGAGAAAATACATTCCATATTACTAATAAAGGTTCTGTTGGCTCATATATCAACACCCTTGCAATCTATAGTACAGGTGATCTTGGTGACGATCCACAGTATACAAATCAGTTCTCTATCAGTAGTTGTAAGGTAACTCCTGCATATACATCTTCAAAATGGACTTACTCTGCTCAGGATCAGGCAGGTTACTTCAATAGATATGCCGGAGGTACCGATACTAACGATGAGTTGGCTCCAGGTGATTCTGTAGAAATTACCGCTGAGAATATGCCTTACACTGGTGTGTATGCATTCCAGTTATATGTAGAAAGTATCTCTGGTGGTGATGTGGCAAATGTAAGAGTATTAACGGAAGACGGTTACTATTCCGACTATGAATTAACTCAGAGTGGTTGTTGGACTAATAGAATGACCCCTCCTAAAGATATGCCTATCTACTTAAGAGAGGGAGACAATACTATACGTATCATCAATATAGGTGCTTCTACTATTAAATTAGATGACACTGACTGTGGTCGTTTGGATGCACAAGGAGCAGACAAATCTCTTGACTTCATAGATTTAGTTCGGAAAGAAGAAGTAATCCAATATAAACGTATCGATTATGATACTGGGTATGCTATAGGAGATGAATTTTCTATCTTAAATGGGCCTGCTTACGATTTCTGTGGATATATCTCTCAGGTTGAAGGTAATAAGATATACTACGAAGATGATTTACCATTTAATGTATTAGATACATCTTCAGGCAAATCTCTAGACCATATATTCTTTGTACCTAGTAAGCCTCATCTAGGTCTCGTCACTATAGTGACTAATGCATACGCTACAGGCATAGGGGCTAAAGCTACAGGTAAGACATCATTTGCTTCTGGTATGGATACTATTGCAGGTGGAGGTCACTCAGTAGTAGGAGGTAGAAGAACATATGCATCTTATTGTTCTACCGCGTTCGGACTAGATACATATGCTAAAGGTAGATATGCATTCACAGCTGGCAGAAACACAAGAGCATTAGGTGAATACTCCACAGCTCTAAATATGAACAGCATAGCAAGAGGTGAAGGTGCATTCGCTCACGGTAAAGGTACACAAGCAAATACTGAAGCTATGGAAGCTGGGGGTATGTGGAATGAAACTACCGGAGGCAAGATAGTTGTATACGGTAACGGTACACCTAATGCTGATGGATCGGTTATCCGTAGTGACGCATATACTCTTGACTGGAATGGTATTGGCTGGTATGCAGGTGGATTAAAGATTGGTGGAAGTAGTCAGGATGATGCAGAAGATGTTTTGGTAAGATCTCAGATAATAAGTTTAATCAATCAATACTCTTCCAATGTAGATTTATCTAATTACACGACTTGGGCTCAAGTTAACAGTATAGTAAATGATAAGCTTGATAAAGATTATTATACAGCATTTGAAGTTAATAATATTATTGACACTAAAATCTCAAACGCTATCACAAGTTTGATTGGAGGTAGTTATTAATGGATAATAAGTACGAGTATATGAATAATCCAGCTTTATGGTGTAGTGATATCGCAGATGCTATTAGAGAGAAGACGGGCGAGACAGGATTAATAGATGCAGTTGATTTTCCTGAGAAGATTCAGGAAATTGAAGGCACTATTGATTATGTAAACGATGAGATTCGTGAATTAACAGATGGGGCATATTATAACATGACTAATCTAAAAACATTCACGACATCTCGGAATATTCGTTATATTGGGAGTTATGCATTTTACGGATGTTCGAATTTAGAGTCGTTCAAATTCGGAGATTCTCCTATTAATACAATTCCGTTATGTGATAATAATGGAGTTTACCAGACATATATCCCTATGAACGCATTTTCTCGTTGTGAAAAACTGGATAATATTGTAGTTTCCGAAGGAATTACAAAACTAGATTATAACTGTTTTAGTTCTTGTATTAATTTAAAGACGATTACATTGCCTAACACGCTTACTGAGTTAGGGGGATGTGTATTTTATAATTGTGCGTCGTTAGTAGGTATTACATTACCAGACTCACTCGTATTAGGCTATCAAGATTTTGTATGGTGTAAGTCTTTAAAGACACTTATCATTCCATCCGCAAATACAATTATACCGTCACAGTTATGCTTGTTATGTCAGTCTTTAGAGAGTGTAAATATACCAAGTACCATTACTAAAATAGAACACGAAGCGTTTTGTAGTTGTGATAATTTAAAAGACATTTATTATAAAGGCACTATAGAACAATGGAATGCTATTACATTTGGGAGTAGTTGGGACTATAATACACCAAACTACACAATCCATTGCACAGATGGAGACATCACAAAATCTTAATTTACAAACATATTATAGAAAGGAGTTGATGTAGCATGTCTAAACACATTTTTCAATTACGAAGAGGCACAAGGTATGTTGACCACACTGGTGCAACACTTTTGAACCCAGATGGAACACCAGTCAGAGACGACTGGGCTACATATACGGCTCAAGAAAATCACTTAGACCCATTAGAAGCTGAATTAGTTTTAGAATATGAAATTAATCCTGACACTGGCAAAAAAACTCCTCGACTTAAGATTGGGGACGGAATACATTCATTTGCCGATCTTGAATATATCAGCGTTGATAGCTTTATTTTGCCAACGCCAGCATCTGTTACGGTGTATGCAAACAAATGGACACCCGTTCAAGATGATAACGGCAACGATATTCAAAATAGATACTGTCAAGAAGTAACTGTTGATAATGCCGTGATAACACCAAACAGTAAGGTGGACTTACAAATTACACCAGAAGAGTTAGTTGTTTTTCACGAAAAGGATGTTTCATTTACAACTGTGAATGAGGACGGAAATGTTAGAGTGTGTATTATTGGCAATCCACCTACAAAAAATTATACTTTCCATGCTACTGTTACGGAGGTGACTGTCAATGGCTAAAATTTATGGAAATACTGTTACAACCCCTATGCCTGTTGCAGACTGGAATCAGACTGATGAAAACAAAGCGGATTACATAAAAAACAAACCTACTGTTTTGACCGAAGAAGATGTACTTGGACTTATTTCTGAAAATGGTGGTGGTAACGGTGGTGCTACCTCAGAACAGATTGAAGAAACTGTAAAAGAATACTTGGAAAAGAATCCGATAACCGGAACCGAGGAAGTTTACACCGTTGTAGTTAAACAGAACACATCCAACGAGTATTCGCTTGTGCAAGGTAACTTCAACGAAATAAAAAATGCGTACAGTAACAAAAAGGTAATTGTTATGTATGACATCACATTAGGCCACTGTGCTATGCTTTGGCTGTTTAGCGGCGTGGTGGCAACATTCTGTTGTAATACTTCCTCAGAACTTCATGCGTATGATGTACACATAGATAATACTGTTGGGGTGTTCAGGGAAGGTATATATACCGCAAAAGAAGTTGACAACCGTATCAATGCCGCAATCGGTGACATCAATTCCGCACTTAACGAACTTCACAACTATGCACAAGCATTGATTGGGGGTGCAAGTGAATGAATGTAGCGGAAAAAGTATTACAACTGAAACAAGACTTTGATGATGTGTATGAAGCAGGTAAACAAGCTGGTGGCGGTTTAGATTGGGATATGCTAACGGATTTTGGAAACAGAAATGTCTTTACATACACATTCTATGGTGCAAGACTGATGGATTCCAATGGGAAAATATTGTTTGCCCCTAATTATAGTATGAAGCCAACATCAGCAGCCTGTATGTTTGAAGGTACGAAAGGCAGCATCGACTTACAAGAACAGTTTGAGAAAGCAGGAAAAGAGCTTAACTTCTCGGATTGCACAACATTAAACCGAGTGTTCTATAATTCCGAAATAGTAAGAATTGGAATCATTTCTGCTATCAAATCAGCAAACTTAACGGGTTTGTGTGGAAATTCTAAGAAATTACGAATAATCGACAGAATTGAGTTTTCCAAAGACATCAACTACACTTTTACCAATGCTTTCGTTGGTTGCGAAGCATTAACCGACGTGACGGCCTATGGAGAACTCGCTACAAGTGGGTTGGACTTGTCAGCCTGCCCGTTGACGAGAGCATCAAAACTGAGCTTTTTAGAAATTCTTGTCCCGACGAGCGATACAAAAACAATAAAATTTGGTGCAGGTGAAGCACTCACAAACGAAGACGTGGCAATAGGCACACAGAAAGGATGGTCGGTTACAGTATGATTATCTCTAATGTTGAAATCATATATATTCAAGCTGAGGAAGGCAAAGTATTAACCAATGGTGAGGTATTTGTAACGAGCAACAGAAAGGTTGCACTCGGTGTGAATGATTCGCCCGATAATTGGCATGAAATCACCGAGGAAGAATACAATTTTATTTTAACACAGATAGAAGAACAAAACGAAATGATGGAATTAAATTTACAATAAAAAAGAAAGGGGCGATTATATGATAAGAGGTACTACTGCTCCGTTTAAATTTGAAGTACCATATGACGCTGGTACAATAACAACTATGGTTGTTACATTTAGTCAAAAACATTGGCAAGGTACAAATACGGCCAAACTACCACTCGAAAAATGGTATATTGCGTCTTGGACAACACAGGAAGACGGCGGTATGAAGTTAGTAGAAACAAGAAATGACGGGTTTGCGTTTTCTGAGACCAATCCAAAGGAAATTCAAACTAGCTTAACAGAAGAAGAAACATTAAGATTTTCTGACAAAGAAAAAGCTTATATGCAAATCAGAGTTCAATTCGATATTGACGGAGGTCATGTTACCAGAGCGAGCTTGCCTCAAAAAATTACAGTATATCCCGTATTAACTGACGGTCAAATTGGTGCACCAACTCCATCAGAAAAAATTGATGACATATATATATATGATGCTGGAGAAATCAAGGCAGGTGAATAGATATGGAAGAAGAAAAATTTGTTGAAGAACAAATAGAGAATATTAATGTTGCTGAAATAGAAGAAACTGTAGTTCCGATTGTAGATGAAACAATGGTTTTATCGGCGCAAAACAAGATAATTGAGGCAAACATCGAAGAAGCAGAAGTCTTAAACGTTACTATAAACGAGGACGTTGGACCACACGCTTTAAAAATTGTATCCGATCACGCTTTTGGCTTGCCAAGACAACACAGTATTGGTGCGATTGAGGGTCTTCGTGAAGAACTTGATGACATTGAGCGTTTAACAACAGTTTATTCAGATAGCGTGAATCAAGCAAATTATTATATGTGGAGAGATGAAAATCCAAAACAAGAGAACCGTGACGGTTATTTTGTTTCTGTTCATCAAGACGATAATAAGATTTATTTATGCAAGGCCGCAGATGACGAGTTTGGCGTTACTGTTAGTAGCGCCGGATTCGTTGGTAATCAAAACGAAGAGATGCCTAGAGGTAGCAATTATGCCTTAGTAGTTCATTCCGGTCTTGTTGGCGTTAGATGTAAAACTGATGTCGTGCAGGGAGATTATGTTGTATCCGATGATTATGGTATGGCACAAAAGACTAATGGAACTTATGGTTATCTTGTTACAGCTATCAGTAATATTGATGGTGTAAGACATGCTATTATTTCACTCACTATACCAACGACACAGATGCAAAAGTTTGCAGAAACTACACAGGATGTGTCTGACCGTATGGATAGTGCAGAGGTTAATATTGCTACGGCAATTAGTGTTGCTAATGCAGCGTATAATAAGGCTCAAGTTGCACAGGATTGGGTGCAAGGCAATGTGGAAAATATGGCAGGTCAAGTTGGAGATATTAGCGGAAAAGTCGATGATGTCGTTTCAGATGTAGATGGTTTAAAAGATTCTGTGGCAGGAGCAACAATATTGGCATCTCAAGCGCACAATATTGCGTCTCAATCAGAAGCTACGATTTCAAATATTAAAACATATGTGAATGCAGAACTTAATGATGCGCACACAACGATTAATAATTTAACTGACGCCGTTGCCCCTATTACAACGTGGACAGGGTATGACGAGAACGGCGCAGAGGTTGAAGGCGCGAGTTATTTTGTTCAACACATTGATAAAAATTTTCTTGAAACCAAGACTCAAATTGAAACTGTGCAAACTTTAACAGAAGAAAATCAAACGGCCATTTCTCGGAATGCAGAAAATATTCAGTTATTGGCAACATCTATTGATGAGTATAGCGTTGGTGAATGGTCTCAAGCTTATGGTTTAACTTTATCGCAAGCATGGAGCATTTTAAATCCTGGTATGATATATATACCAACTCCTGCGACTCATGATGAAAAATATAAATATAGTATCGTGGATAAATGGGACGAGCAATATAAAGATCGCAGTATGATATATAGAGCTGAAGATACTGACTTGTATTGGCGTTCAGTTGTAAAGAAAGATGAGAATGATAATCTCACTAATCAATGGGAAAGTGTAGATTTAACAACTACTGATGGAGACGTATATATAATCGAAGACACACAATCTTTTACAAGAGGATATTATTATGCTTGGAATGGATTTTATTGGGTTGAGTCTGAGTATCCATATGTATATTTTTCTGCAAAATACGTGCTACCATCTGAAGAGTGTCAATATTGGTATAGAGATACTAATGATGATTTAGTGCATGATGGTATTACTTATAAGGCTCATGGTTTATATATGATAATCAATGATAAATGGACCGAAGTTAATATTATTGATGGCAATATTACCAATCGTGTAGCAAGTATGATTGATCAAACTGCTAATAGTATTTCTTTAGATGTTTCTAATGCTAGAGGAGATGTAGCTGCTTTGAGTGCGAAAATTGATGATCAAAGTTCTCAAGTTGCTATGGTTGCGGCAAAATCAGAGCCTTCAGATATAGAATTAAGTGGTGAAGTAGATAGCTTTGAAAAATTGCCTACGGACGCACAGAATGGTGTTTATTATGCTGTAGGACAAAAGGTTTATAGATATAACGGCGTCGAATGGAAAGAACAATATCATCTGGCGTATGATGGTGTATATGTTAAAAAGATTAATGCGGCCAACATTATTGCTGCTGTAAACAACGAAGGAGATTCATCTATTGGTATTAATGCTGATAAGATTATTATGACTGGCACTACTACATTTTTAAGACCTGCTGACGTTGGACCAGATGGCACAACCACAATTGACGGGTCAAGAATTACAACTGGAACCATAGCGTCAAATGACGGTACTGTTAAGATTGACCTTGGTAGAGGTACGGCTGGAATATCTGGCAAAGTTACTGCAACTAGTGGTTATATTGGAGATAAAGAAGATGGGTTTACTATAGACCGTGTAACTAGTTATGCTGCAGAAATGTCAGATGGACTAGATAATTCGCTTTTATACTATACATTAAAAGATGATATATATTATTGTTTTAGAAGTCCTAAAACCTTTTCTGATAGTTGTGATATTAAGTTAAGTGAAGATTGTTCTTATGTTGAGATAGCTGGCAATGAAACATTGTTGAGGGTTAATATTCAAACTAGTGACACGATACCATATCATCCAGATATCAATTCGTATGAATTTGCACTGACAAACGATACTGTGTATTATATACCGCAATCAAGTTTTGTTGAGATTTTTACAAGTCAGAATACATATATAGGTTTTAAAATATTGATGAATGATGGAAGCACCAAAGTTATACAAACAGATTTGGGCAACAATAGTGGTACTTGTCTTGGTATGATATATAGCACATTAGTTCCTGGGTGTGTTTATGCGTATCGTATGCCACTTGGTTATGACGCTAAATATAGAATTGATTGGGTATCTGCTCAAGAGATAAGTGGTTATGATACCGAAGAAAAAAGTGCAGTATCTCCAATGCAAAACGTGTATTATTGTGAATGTGAAGACTCGTATTTTAAATCATCACAAGAAGCACAGTTTAAATTCGGGGAATTGTCATATTACCATATCAATATTCCGCAGATTATTTGGAGTACAGATGAGTGGGTGAATGGGATAATTTATATGGATCAGCCAGCCGATAACTTCCCACAATTCTTTATCTTAGGAAGGCGCAATATGGATTCTATTACAGTTTTAGGTCAGTATGATAATCCGGTTCGCACACAAGAGCTGACATTCACACATCAAACAAACTTTGCTATATATAATAATCAAACTTCATTAATTGGAAACACATTTGGTGATAAAGGTATTTATATATCTAAAAATGGTATTGGTCTTGGTAACGGCAGATTTCATATTAACAACGATGGTAATGTTATGATTGTTTCGAAATTTAACGAAGATGGAACGCCATATGATTATAGTGTTTATAATTCTAAAGGACAAATGCGTTTTATCAATGGTATACGTGTTCCAACATATAATATGTCAATTGTGTGTGATGGGTATGATGGAAGCACAACAGGAACGGTTCAAGCATACGATATACAGGATGGGGCTGGCAGCAAGGTTTCTACTTACAAGTGTTATACGATATTTTATTGTGTTGGTGAATATTGGTATCAATTAGCACAAAAATACAATGACAGTACAACAACCGACGAACAAAGACGACAAATGTTGAATATGTTGATATTAGATAATACTACGGCGGTTAAATCTGTTTATGAAACTTCTGCTGTAGAGACAATATGGGCCTTTAATCAAATCAAGCCAGTTGATGTTGGAACACAATATGGATATGGTTTAATTGATTCCAAATATAAGGATAATCTTATTCTTACATCAGACTTTAGGGGTGCAGTTATAGAATATTATTCTCAATCAGACTATCAAGCATATTTTGCAATAGATAAGCTTTCGGATCCGTCTTGGCACAATGCATCTGCACCATCTAAATTATCGTGCATTATTAATTCAACAATGGATGTATAAAAGGAGAAATTTAAATGAAAATTATGCAAGTAGTAGATGCTTTGCCATCATTACAAAAGTTGGCAGCACAAGATTTATCAATAAAAATATTATATAAAATATCTAAGTTATTAGGCAATCTTGACAACGAGGTTGCCTTTTACAATGAACAGAGAAATAAAATTTTGGCACAGTATTGTGACATTGTTGGCAATCAGTATGTGCCTAGAAAAGAAAATGAGGCTAAGCTTAATAAGGAAATAACAGAGTTGTTAGATATTGACATTGAGTGTGATGTTAGAGAGGTTGTTATTGGCACTGATGAAAATATTAAGTTGTCATATAACGATTTGGTCGCACTCAAAATGTTTATCAGGATAGAGGGTGAATAGCGATGAAGTTAATATCGTTTGACCAGGCGTCGATCACATCTGGTTGGAGCATTTTCGAGGACGGACGCTATATTGATAGTGGTGTTATTACCAAGAGTAATAAGATTCAAATTATTGACCGTGTTCCTCAAATGGCCGCAGCAATATGTGCAAAGATTAAAGAGTCTGGCGCAGATGTCGTGTGTATAGAAGGTGTTCAGACACAAAGTAATCAGCGAACAGTGATAGATTTAGCGCGTTTGCAGGGTGGTATTATGATGTGGTGTAGCATTAAAAATATACAATTGAAACTATTGACTCCTACTGAATGGCGAAAAATTTTAAATTATAAACTTGGTCCAAAAGTGCCAAGAGAAGAATTGAAGCAGCAAAGCTTAGATTATGTTAAGGAACATTTTGGGCTTGAGAATATCTCAGAGGATAGAGCTGAAGCTGTGTGCATAGGTGCTGCGGCTTCTACTTTGGTTTAACAATACAAAATGATTGATAAAAAGGAGAATTATTATGACTATAAAAAATTTTATAAATTCGTTTAAAAACAAAGGAGTAATTAATACTAAAATTGCTCCAGATGCTATACAGCAATACATAAAAAAAGAGCTTGAGATTAAGGATTACATCCCTTTCAGTACCAAGAAACAAATTGCTGAAATGGTTGTAAAGCAGAACTCAACTGTAGAAAACGGCGTATTCAAGATTGACTCTGTAGGCCAATTCATCGGATTTATAATGGCAATGCTTGTTGCACATACAAATTTGGAGATCAATACAGAGCAGCCTATTGAGGATTATGACGCTCTTTCCGAGGCAGGTTTACTTGAGCCAATTATTGCACAGTTCCATAAAAGCTATTCAGAATGTGAGGCAATTTTAAAGCTAACTGCTGCTGACGCACTTGCTGATAATAACTTGAATGCAGTTGTTGCAAGATTTTTAGATAGTATTTTAGACAAGCTTGATGGAGTTGGCGATGGGCTCAAGAATATGATTGAGGGTATTGACCTTAAGAGTATTTTAGGAAAAGACTTAACGGAGGAAAATTTAAGCCAATTAAAAGGCTTTTTAGATAGATACAATAACTAAGAATTGGAGGAGTTAAATATGGCAGATAAATTTGAAAAAAAATTAAATGATGCCATAGAAGAAGTTGTAAAAGGATATAAAACTGCAGCGGCTATAGCTGCAGATAAAGCTTCAAAAAAAACAGCAGAGTTTATATATAATAAGGCTTTAACTTGTTTAGAGGAATATTATTATTCATACACAGCAGTACTTCATAAGCCTAGAAGATATGACCGTACCAATCAGCTTAAAAATTCGTTTGTCAAACATTCTATTATCAAATCAAAAGCTAAAAACATTATTTGTGAGATGGGAGTTATTTATGATTATACAAAATTAGATGGACTGTATGATCGCGCTCATGATGAAACTTATAAAGGTAATTGGACACCTCCGGATTCAAGCTGGATTGTTGATAATTATTTAGATGGTATTCATCCAACAACTAACGGAGCAACATCTAGCGATGATGTGGTATACATTCCCGTAAAAGGATTTAATCCATCCAATCGTATGGATTATGTAGTTGGGGCATTAGCTTATGAAGAATTCTCTTCATGGTTTTGGCAATCGTTATTGGAACAAACATTAAGTTTAATTAAATAGGGGGGTGAGAATATGGCTGATTCTATTTTAAAGAAACATCAATTGGATATAACTGTTGGTGTAGAACTAAATGATGCGCAACGCAAAGCAACTAGTACTCAAATTAAAAATATGGCAAGTCAATGGCAAGATATATTGGATGACGCTATTAAAAAGGGTATTGAGGATGGTGCGCGTTCAGCAAGTTTAAAAGATGTATTAACTCAGTTTAACGCACAGCTTAAGGCATTCAAGTTAGAGCCTTTGACTATCACTGTAGATGAGCTGCAGATAATGGACAAACCAATTGAACATGCGGCGAAATTGGTAATTCAGAAGTTAGGCGACTCCTTTAAAGGCGGAGGGCTTGGCAATATTATTTCTTCTGAAATTACAGATTCGTTGGATATAATCGGTGGTGCCGTTGATAAGATTTATCAAAAGATGGAACAGGGAGCTAAGAAATCTGCAAACAATATTGCTAAGAGTATGCGGGAAATTACTACTGCTGCCGAAAAATATTCCAAGAAAACATCTATGCAAGAAATTGATAAGGCGATTCGAGCTGGCGTTAAAAAGGATAAAGCAGAACAAAATGCTACAGGTTTTTTTAAAGAAAGCGCTTCTGCGCGTAAAAGTGGAGCATCATGGGATGAACAATATTTAGCAGACGTCAAGTTTGTTAGAAATTATGAAAAAGTTGCTGAGAGTGGTACCGACGCTTTAAAGCGTGTTTTTGGCGATCAATTTGAGCAAGTAGAAAAATATTATAATAATTTAGCTAAAGTACATCAGCAAAAAATTATAGCATTGAATGATATTTTAGCTCAAAATGAGTTTGTTGGTGGAACGAAAAAGACTCCAGTTCAGTATCAATTTAAAGGTGGCGAGCCATGGGCTAGAGAAAAGACTTTGCAAGAAGTTAAAAATATTTTGCGTGGCGGATTAACTGTGAAAGATAGCGGCGATGGCTCAAATATTAATACAATAAATCCACAAATTATAACAGAAAAAGAAACTGAATTACAGCAAACCATACAAGCACGTATGGATGCTGAAAAAAGAGCAAAAGAAGCAGCAGACGCTATAGCATTAGTTCAAGAGAAAATGCAAAAACAGGGGTTTGCTGTTTATCGCGGTATTAATGAAGAAGATGCTGCTGAGTCGCGTGAAGATGGTCAATGGGAGTATAGTGCAGAATATTGGGCAAAAGATAAAAAGACAGCACTATCATATGCGGTAGGATCTGAGGATGATACACATACTCAGTTATTAAAGACTATCGCCTCTCCAAAAAATCCATTAGTATTAGATGCAGAGAATCATGAATATAGTAATATTAAAGATATGACGGCCTTGGTAAGCACCTTACAAGAATTAGGTATGGATGTTAAGTCTTTATTGGCCGATGGTGATTCACCTGATGCAATTCAACAAAAGATCAATGAATTTGCAAAAAGTAAAGGTTATGATTCTGTTATAACTAATAATGTCAAAGATGCTAATATAGAGGGAGCTCCAATAACATCCACTGTTGCCGTTTTAGATGATTCTATTTTATCTACAATTCAAGCTTTTGATGTTATAGAGGGTGAGCTACAAGCTACTGCAACAAAGATTGCAGAATGGTATCATGCTCCTGACCAAAGTAAGGCTACGAAGATTGACGGCGCCGCAAATGAAGATTTGGAAACTGAACTTACACGGCTTAGACAAGAACAAGAGGCTGCGACTAAGGAAGTTAATCAATATGCAAAAAAAGAAGAAAAACAAAAAAAAGAATTAGAAAAAATACAGAGTAAATTACCAACTAAAACCGATGATGTTTCGGAAGCTTTGACCACAAAAGGGGATCAACCTGAGACAATAAAACAAGAGGCAGATGCATACAAAGAGGTGGCTGATGCTGTCAGAGAAGAGAATGAAGAGTTAAAAGAAAATATAGCATTAGTCCAATTATTACATGAATTGAATTCTAAAAGTAATGGCAAAGAAGTTGGCACTTTTATAGATACAACGTCTGGCAAGTATCTACCTATTCCTGATGCAACGGATGAGCACAGTGTTATAACAAAATTGTCCGACTGGGAAGGAGCTTCTGCTAGTGGTTATAAAGGACGTATTCATAAACACAATAATGATATAGCTGTTCCAAGTTTTACAGGCAAAGTCAATGATTTCGACACCTGGATCAAAGGGTTCGATTACATCAAGCAACAATTTATTTTAGCTAATAAAGAAATTTTGGCATTCGATTTTTCGTCAATTAGCAAAGAAACATTACAGAATATATATAATTTATATAAGCAAGCTGCAAAACCGATTATGGATGAATTCCGTAGTATAAATGGAATAGAGTCGCAAAAGCGTTTTGGTGGCAAAAATATGACAGAGGCTTTTGCATTACGAGATCAAGCTATGAATGTTGAAGTGCGTTCAGCATTAGAAAATATAATGCAAAAATTCCCAAATATTATGCGCTCATATACGATTGATGAGTTTACAAAACATTTTGTGGAACCGCAAGTTTCTAAAGATGGTGTATCAAAATCTATTATTGAAGATAATAACAATAATAATAGTTCTACAGACTTAACAATTCTTAATGAAACATTGTCCAATTTAGTTACCGCTCTCAATAAAGAGAAGCCAGATGCTACAGCTACGATTAATACAGAAGAGTTGGGTTCTGTGTTACATGACGGCAGACCGTATTTAGTTGATGTTAATGGGAAAAGTGAAGATGTTGATTCCAATAAAGTTTCTATAGACACAGAAGGTTTACAAGGTGTTTTAACCGCAATTACTTTTAAGGTACAAGATGTTTCAGAGAAAGAGCAAGCTAATAGTGCTATCGACCAAGAATCCATCAATAGTCTTGTTAGTGCAATCAAAACTGCCATTACACCACAAAGTGATGGAGAGAGCAAATCAACTGCTCCTTGGGCAAAAGAAGATACCTTACGTAATATAACAGGTAAAACTCTGGGCAAGATTGCTAATAGTATACCTAAGGTTGATGTTAAAGGTCTAGCTACGAATGATATGTTAAATCGTGTAGCTCAGGCTACCGAGGCGATTAATAACAAGATTTCTGGTAGAATTAGTGGAGACATAAATGGACCAGCTGCGGCGCAAAAATCTCAGTTGTTTGATGCGAAGGTTCAGAGTAGAGTTTCGGCTTTACAAACAAAATATACTAAGCTCGATGCATCAGGTCAATTGACTCCTGAAATTTCCGACAAAATAATGGGCTTGTGGGATAATCTTGATCAGGTTAAAACACAGCCTGAATTTAGCTTATGGCTACAACAATTAAAGCAAGTTGAAAATGAAATTCAACAAATTATCACTCTTAATAAGTTGAATGAGCAAGAAACTAAAGATTCTGTTGGTGAAATTATTGCTATTACCAAACAATATCACGATGCTTTAATTCGTGCTGAAAAGGCAAAAAATCCTGAATTACAGCAGTTCTGGACAGATGAGGCTAATAAAGCTTGGGCAGAGCAAGAAAGAATGCAGCAAGACATTGAAGCAGAAACGGGCAAACGCGTTGATTTAACCAAAATGGAAATCAAGCTCGAACAGCAACTTGGAGCAATCAGAGCAGATAAAGCCGGCAAAGCAAAAGCGGCACAAGAAAAGAAAGACCTCGTGGATCATAACAATGCCGTGCAGAAACTCATTGATGACTATGAGGAGCTGGGCAGACTTCGAGCACAACGTGATGCAATGCCCCGTGGCTCAACAGAGAGAACTGCTTTATCACAAGATATTAAGGCTAGAAGCGGCAAGCTCAGCAGGCAAGGTGCAAAATTAGGTGTAAATACCGATGCAATGAAGAATATTGCAGATATGGCACAAAATGAAGAGGCTGCAGCAATTGCGACAAGGAAACATAACGAAGAATATGATAAATTAATTGCGAAGATAAAAGAGCGTAATAAGGAACAAGAAAAGTTAGCTGGTGCTGATAAAGATTCAAAATTTGCTAAGGACGTTCAGGCACGCATTGACGGCATGAATGGTGAAATTGACCTTATACAACAAAAGATAAAACTCACAAAAGAAGAGCAAGCTGAAGTCGATAAATTGAATGCAAAACGCGACAATGCTGTTAACGACAAGCAGAATAAGAAACAAGACCAAGCTGACGCCAAGAAACTTAGAGAAGAAATAAAAGAAGCGCGAAAACAAAATAATCTTGATATTGCGGATTCTACGTATAATTCTGCGCGCAAGACTATGGCATCATTATGGCAACTTGATCCTGGTATTGATCCACAGTCGATACCTCAAGTTCAGGCGTTACAAGTCGAAATGACAAAGCTTGACGCGATATATAAGCAAGTAAATGACAAAGTTCGTGAAGGACAATCTTTAAGCGATGAGGAAATTAGAGACCTTCAAGATACTTCTGCCGCAACTGCGCAGAAAATAGCTCAATTAAAAGAGTTAATTAAAAACTATACAGACCTTCAAAATGGAGAAGAGATTGGGCAATATGTTGGTGGCGCAGGATCTGAACAAGAACAGTTGCAGAAAGCTATTAATGACCGATTCGGTGGCAAAGCAAAAATCAAAGAGTATAGACAGCATGCTGATGGGACTTTAACAGCGGTAGCATCGGTTAAGACTGGAACTCGTGCGTTTACTGAATATACAGTAGCAGTTAGTCAGGCCGATAAGAAAATTAAAATGCTGACTGGTACTACAAAGCAGTTACCAGGATTCTTTGATAATGTTAAGAAGAAGTTTTACGAAATTACTCAGTACGTTTCTGCTATGAGTTTGATTAGTAGAGCTACGCAAGAATTGAGAAAAGGCATTCAGTATGTAAGAGATATCGATCTTGCATTAACAGAACTTAAAAAAGTAACAGATGAAACAGAAGAAACTTATGATAAATTTTTAGATACTGCAAGTAAAACTGCTGCCAAAGTTGGTAGTACGATTAAGGATGTTATTAGTTCTACTGCTGATTGGGCTCGTTTGGGCTACTCAATGGAACAAGCAGCAAAATTCGCAGAATCTACACAAATTTTAATGAATGTTAGTGAATTTACAGATGTATCAAGAGCAACAGATACGTTGATTTCAGCGGTACAAGCTTTTGGCTATACTGCTGATACATCAATGGAAGTTGTTGATTTGCTAAACACTATCGGTAAAATAATATTGCCGAGGTTATATAGTAATATGTAACCTAGCAGACAACTATAACGGTTAAAGACTAGAGATAGTTCAGACCGTGGAAAGACTGTGTTATAATACAATACAAAATGATTAAAGGAGGTGAATGTATGTCTTGTATAAAATGTAACAGAAATGATGAGATATATAGAGGATTATGCAAAGTATGTGATTATAAAAAAAGAAATCATAAAAAAGTTCAGGAATTTTTAATAAACCACTCTGAATGGGCAGAATATGAACTTGATATTATTTTAGAATATATTTTATATCAAAAAATTGATATCGTTAATCCATTAGAGAATATGTTACAAGATAAAGCTTTGTCACAAATCGTTGATTTAATTAAAGATTTACATATTGGAGGAAGAACTCCTATTAAAATTGAATTAACATGTTTTAGTTGTGGTGAAAAATTAATTCGTCCAGTTGGACATTTTTACAAGGAACGTGTATATTGCTCATTTGCATGTCGTGATAAATATAAAACCGATTATTTATCTGGCGCAAATAGTCCGTGGTATAAAAGAGTAAATACTGTTTGTACTAATTGTGGCAAAGAAATTAGTGTTATTCCTTTTGAATATAATTTGCGTAATGAATATGGTGAAAGTAATAATTTTTGTTCAAGAGAATGTTATTGTGAATATAGGTCTAAATATTATATTGGAGAAAAGCATCCTATGTTTGGACGGCCTGTATCAGAAGAAAATAAACAAAGAATAAGAGAACAAAATATTCGTTTAATTGCAGAAGGAAAAATGCCGCAAACTATGACGAAACCACATCAAGCCATTTATAATCTTCTTATAGAAAACAATATAGAATGTGAAAATGAACATCCGTTAAAATATCATTCTATAGATATTTATTTAAAAGAATATAATTTAATGATTGAAATTATGGGAGATTATTGGCATGGCATTCCATTAAAATATCAATATGATGAATTAAACAAACAACAATTAAAATCTGTAAAACAGGACAAATCTAAACATACGTATGTAAAAAAATATCATAATGTAGATATTTTATATTTGTGGGAAAGAGATATTAATAAAAATATTGAATTGTGTTGGAGTTTAATTCAGTTATACATCTCAAACAATGGCATATTGAATGATTACAATAGCTATAATTACGCATTAATAAATGGTAATTTAACACTACAAAAACAAATTATAAATCCTTATTTTATAACACAGAATCCCGATCGACTGCAGGAGGTTAATGGCAACATTAATCTTGAAGTTGTCTACCCCACTCCTATACTGGAAGGGTATAATATACAGTCAGCACTCACACTATAATCTATTTATGAAATGTGAGAAGCAGGTTGAAAGACCTGTTCGCCATATAATTATGGTCGGTAGCCCGGCAGGGTGAAAGTAACAGATGGAATAATTATGCAATATCAACAGCAGACTTAGCAAGTTCATTAACAAAATCGTCAGCATCACTTGTTGCTGCAGGCGGCGACCTCGCCGAAGCAGCAGCATTAACCGCAACTGCCAATGCGATTATACAGGACGCTGATTCTGTAGGAACGGCCTTAAAGACAACATCACTTCGTCTCCGTGGAACATCGGTTGACGTTTTAAACGAAGAAGGTGTAGACTCCGAAGGAGCCGTAACCTCTAAATCAAAACTTCAAGGTAAAGTAAAAGCCCTTTCAGGTGTAGATATTCTTACCGAAAGCGGCGAATACAAATCAACATATGAGATATTATCTCAGATAGCAGATGTTTGGGAAGACATCAATGATATGGACCAGGCAGCACTTTTAGAATTACTAGCTGGTAAACGTAACGCGTCAGTTCTAGCCGCAATACTTCAATCTCCAGAAGAACTTAAAGCTGCCTACGAAGATGCACAAAACGCTGAAGGTTCAGCTTTAAAAGAAAACGAAAAATACATGGATTCTATCCAAGGCCGCATTGACCAGTTTAATAATGCATTGCAAACAATGTGGAAAAACACGTTAGATGATGATGTAGTTAAGATGATAGTAAACCTTGGAACAGAATTAATTAAACTTATTGATACATTAGGACTTATTCCTAGTATTTTAATTGCTATCAGTTCGGTGTCGATAATGAAAAACAAATTAGGCCCAGCCGAATTTTTAGGCAGTCTATTAAATACAGGCAAAGACATTGTTTCAAATAGTAAAAAATGGCTTACGTCAATGTACGAGCTTGGCACTGGCGTGGAGCAAGTAGCCGAATCTTCTTCTAAATTAACACAAGCTCAGTTGAAAGAAAAATTAATGCAACAAGGATTAACAGACGCTGCTGCAGAAGACATTGTTGTTAAAACCAAACTTGGTAGGGCAACAGATGAACTATCTGAAGCAACTTTGGATGCAGCTCTAAAAGAAGCTGGATACGGAGAAGAACAAAGAAAGTCTATTGCGTCGTCGATATTAGATACACAAACAACCGACGCTAATACAGTTGCAAATAACGCAAATGCTCAATCGAGTATGAATGCAGGTGCAGCTGAAGATAAAGATACGGTAGATACAATGGAAAACGTTGCTGCAACACAAACAGATACCAAAATTACTAATGATAATACAGCAGCAAATAACGTCAATGCAACTTCAAGTACCGCATCTGGCGCAGCAGAAGGAGTTTCTAAAACAGCGACTATTGTTAGTAATGTTGTGGGTGGAGCAACAACAGCAGCGACCGTAGTTACAACCACTAAAGCTGTTGGAGGCTTGACTAAAGTGATAGGTGTTCTTGGCAAAGGACTTAAGGTTGTATGGGGTGTGGTTAAAGGATTATTCAAATCCAACTGGGTAGGCTGGATATTGATGGCAATACCTTTAATTGTGAAACTTGTTGGCAATATTAAATCTACAGAAGAAAGATTAACAGAACTAAAAGAAGGATGGGAAAGTTTACATTCTACTATTAAAGAGACTAGTAATGAGTTCCGTTCATTAAAAAAAGATACGGACGATATCATTAGTAAATATTCCGAATTGTCACAAGGCGTGAACAAATATGGCGAAAATATTTCATTGACAGATGAGGAATATGAAGAATTTATATCTCTGAATGAAAAATTAGCAGAATTATTCCCTGAACTTGTTGTTGGTACTGACGCGGCAGGCAATAGTATTTTAAGCTTGTCTGGAGATGTTGATACATTAACTGAATCTTTGGAGGCGCTAATAGAACAAAAAAGAATCGAAGCCGCTGAAAAAATAGCAGATACTATGCCAGACGTGATGAATAATTTAACAGATCAGGATAAAATTTATCAAAAAGAAAAAGAAGCATCAGAAAAACGTTTGAAAAATGCCAAAACATACCTAAAAGAACTTCAGGAGTTGTACAGTGAAGAACATAAGAAGCAATTGGCAGATGTATATGGTCCCGACTTTATTGACCCTCAAATGGCATTGCCTGACGTTGATGATCTACAAGCCATATTTCCTTCTCCGGAAGCATGGCAGGCTGCTATTAGTGCTTATACCGATGAGGAAACCTTATTTGTAGATTGGGAAGCTTTTATCAATGGACCAGAGCTACAATCTGCATTAACTGGAGCTGAAAAAAACTTCGAAGCATCTAGTGAGCGTATTGAAGCACATTGGAAAAAATTAAATAATGTAGTGTCAGAATGGATGTTAACAGATTTTAATTATCAGTCATTAAGTGATGAAGGACAAAGCATCGCCGACCAAATAGTTCAAAGTATGGATTTTAGTTCTATTGATAACTTAAATAGTGCCGAAGATGTACATAAATATGTATTGGAAAATATTATTAATCCATTAGAGAAAGTTGGACCAGAAGTACAAGCTGCCGCAGCTGCTGCATTTGACATAAAAGCCGCATATGATAAAGGCGATATGAGTGCTGGCGATTATCAGGCGGGCTTAAATCAATGGTTGAACAAATTAGAAGAAGCTGGACTTGATGAAAAAACTGTTGCGGCGATGAAAGTATCTTTAGATTTTGGAGATTTTGAAGATAAAATTAACACATTAAGACAGACATATGGCGATGCCGTAAACGACCTGTCTGCCGAAGAACTTGAAATTGCATATAAAATAATTCAAGATGATGGTTCAATGTCGTTCGAAGATCTAAAACAAAAAATTGATAAAATAAAATTTGACCAAGCCGATATGGTTAACGCGCTTGATTTTAGTGATATGGTTCAAGGTTTAGATAAAGCTAAATCGGGAATGGACAGTCTTATTAGCGCGATGGGTAAACTAAGAGATGGAACGGCACTTACCAAGTCGGAACTTGCTCAATTAGCATTTGAATACCCTAAATTATTAGAATCTTCTAATTTATTTACAGATGGTTCGGTTAAGGGGCAGCAGAATATGCTTAATGCTATTCTTGACATGACAGAGCAAGAGTATGATGCTCAAATTGACGCCAAGATTGCAGAATTAGAAGCTACACAAGAAGTATTACAAGATCAACTTGACTTAGAAGCGGAAAAGGCTCAACTATTACAAGATATAGAGAATTTGAATGTGAATGGAATAGTAGAACAAAGAGCTGAATTAGTTAATAAAATATCTAAACTCAATGATTTACAGGGTCAAAATTATGTCAATATGGAAGAAGGCATATTAACCGTCAATCAAGAAGCTTTAAATAAAAAAGCAACTCAAGAACAAGAGTTTGGCGAAAAGGCAACTACAAATATATGGCAGCCTTACGCTAACGTGATTAAAACGGCTCATACACAAGGACTAAGTTCAGGACTAAAAGCGTTTAATAGTTATGCCACACAGCTTAAATCAGGGGTGGCTAGTTTAGGAAATATGATAGGTACTGCTTGGAACGATATTTGGGCAGGTGAATGGAAGGGGTTTAAACACTATTTTTCTGGTATTGGAACAGATGTGTCTGGAGGAAGCGCAGAAATTTCTTTCGATGGAGGAAATGCTTTTGTTAATGATCAAATATTGGACGATTGGATATCTAATCAAAATGAAGCTTCTGACTTAAGGATACAGCAAGTAAAAGAAGCGATGCAGAAAAATCTTAATGCTATCAATAATCTTGAATCTCTTAAAGGCCTTGATTTAGACCAGATATATGCAGATTCTTCTAAATCAGGTGGAGATTCTGACAAAGGCGAATCTGATTTTGACAAATATATGCGAGACTACGAGGAAGCTCTCGCTAAGCTCGAACATCAAAAAGAACTTGTAGAAGGTCAAATTGATATTCTTGAGGCGCAAGAACAAGGTGTGTCCAATGGTTACTATAAACAAATAATTGATGTAGAAGACCAGAAAATGAAGCTTTATGAAGGCCAACTTGAATTATTAAAAGAATTGGCTGCGGCAACATCAAAAACTAAAATTGAAGATGGTAAAACTGTTGTTAATGAAGAATGGTATGATATCGCAGACCAAATTCGTGAAATAGAAAAAGCAATGCAAGATACTACTCTTGCAGCAATCGAAGCTGGTAAGGCAATGGTTGAAAATTGGACCAATGCCGCTGATAAAATTAAAGAAGCGTATGATAATTTTCATTCTCTTGCAGATTTACAAAAGGAATCTCGTGAAAATTACGCTGGACTTCTTGAGGCACAAGGTCATTATACAACAAAACGTATATATGACGAGCAGAATGCTATTATTCAAGGTCAGCGTGACGCTAACAAAAAACAATTCGATGAATTATATTCTATATATGAAGTTTTAGAACGTGGAGGGGACAACCCGTTTGACCCAACAACAGAAAAGGATAAATGGGATGCATTCCAGACCGCTGCTGAAAAGGGTGTTATTGCTGTACATCAAGAATTAGCAACTCTAAAAAATCAAGATATTGCTTGGGCAACAGAGCAAGAAGAAAATATTAATGCGTGGAAAGATACTATTATCGAAGCTTTTGACGCTGTTCGCGAAGCTTATGCTAATCAACATCAATTTATCGAAGATACATTATCTATGACAGAATCATACATTAGTCGTATGGAAGCTTGGAACATCAATATTCCAGATGCTGTCATTGAGGATGAAATTGATATTCAAGCATCGTTAAATATTTCAAAAGAAAACGACCTCAATCAAGCAATACAAGATTTAGAGTATATTGAAAAAGAAGTTGGTAAAGAAGATCAGCGTTATGTTGACGCGGCGAATAAAGTTATTGCTCTTAGAAGAGAAGTGTATGAGGGTGAAACTAAAGTTCTTGAATTAGAACAACAGATTCTTGATAATCAATTTGATAGATTTAATCAAGTTCTTGATCGAATTGACGATGCTATTGGCGACTTAGATCATGCATCAAATCTCATTGCAGATGAAGATGTAGCAACTGAAGATGGCAAATGGACTGCTGAAGGAATTACTCGTGCTGGCTTCGAATATCAAAAAATGGAGTACTATAAGCAGAATATCGAAAAAATAAATGCTGAAATAGCTCATTACGATGAATTACTTCAAAATAATCAAATAAGTGAAAAAGAGCATTATGAAAAAACAAAAGCATTAGAGGATCAGTTATGGAATAATGTTGACGCTTATAAGGCTTCTGAAGATGCTATTGTAGACTTGAACGAAGCACGCATTGATATGATTGAAAACGGTTTAAACGAGGAGATAGAGGCTTATTCTGAACTTATAAATCTTAAAAAGTCTGAACTTGATGCGGAACGCGATTTATTCGAATTCCGCAGAGAAGTAGAAGATCAAAGCAAGAATATCGCAGAAATTGAGCGACGTATGGCATCAATTTCATCTAGCTCATCAGCAGAAGATCGTGCGGAATATAAACGTCTTCAAAAAGAACTTTATGACGCGAATCGAGGTCTTGATGATACATATAGAGATCATTCATATGATCAAACTTCTCAAGCGCTTGATGAGGAACTGGAAATATTTGAAAAGAATTATGAGAACTACATTGAGGGTTTGCGTGAAGAAATTAAGAACACAGATGAATTAATCAAACAGACATATGCTGACGTTGTAACTAATGGACAAGTTGTTCTTGAGACAATAACTCAATTATCTGATGAATATGGTATACAAATTGATGGTTTTCTGGTTCAACCATGGATTAATGCTCGGACTGAAACACTTAATTTAAATGATAGTGTGGTAGAGCACATGAGTGCAATTAATCAATATGTTGAAACATCATCTGGTGAATTATCTGGCTTCTTAAAGTCCCCATATGATCAGATGATGGGAGAAGATGGTACTCTTGCTGATTTCACAAAAGAAACTTATAAAGCTATACAGGGAGTAAGAGAAAAAGCAGAAGGTGAACAAGAAGCTCTTCATAACGGATTATACAATGGTTTCTTAGATAGTGAAGGCGTAGTTGGTACATATCAGACTGGAGCGTCAAATGCTATTCAGGCGGTTATTAATAAATCTATTGAGGCTAAAAATAAAATTGGAGAAGCTCATACTGCGTTAAATGCGTTTTTAGCTGCTCAAGCAGAAGCTAGTGTTGGAGACGCCGGTGGCGGTGGAGGCGGTGGCGGAGATAAAACTCCAAATAATCCAGCTCCGTATGTTCCACCAAAACAAGATCCTCCAAAAACAACTTTAAGAGCCTTAATGCAGACTTCCAAGGAAACGATTTTAGGTTCAAAAAGTTTTGTAGATTCTAATACCGAAACTATTAATGGAATAAAATATTATAGAGATAGCAAAACAGGCTATTACTATAAAATAAGCGACCTAAATAGTAAACGAAAATATGATGGCGGACGAACTACTGGTTGGGCAATACCAAAAGGAACATGGTTCTATACAAAACACGCCAAAGGTACTCTTGCTACAAAGAAAGACGAATGGGCTATCACCGACGAACCACAATACGGCGATGAACTTGTTCTTGTTCCATCTGCTGCAGGTAACCTATCCTTCATGCGTAAAGGCACTGGCGTAGTTCCGGCTGAATTAACCAAACGCATTATGGAAATTGCGCAGATGCCAGCTAGTGAACTTGGTAATAATATTGTTAAAGCAGTTGTTCCGAATATTGAAACAACACACCAGGCTGTTCAAGTGAACTTTGAAGCGCTTGTAAAGGCTGATAATATAACTAACGACGTATTACCTGAGGTTGAAAAGCTTGTTGCAAAACAACTTAATACATTTACCAAAAATTTAAACTACTCACTGAAGAAAGTGGGAGGAAGATAAAAAGTATGGGAGGAGGACAACCTCCTCCTTTACTAAACAATACAAAATAATTAACATTGAAGTAGTTAAGGACGGTGATAAACTTGATAAATCCGTACAAAGTAGGTTGGGGTGGATACACTAGTGTCGATTTCGATACTCATACAGGCATCTCATTCGACGCCGATAATGGCAACACTAATTCCTTTTTAAATAGAGAAGCTGTAGTATCAGAATCATACAATGGAGCTTTTAAAAGAGCTCATGCGTATCGATGGAGTGAAACACTATCACCAACCATAACATTTATCAGAGAAGATTATGGAGATTTCTCTCCTGAAGAAAATAGAAAAATTTTAAAATGGCTTACAGGAAATCAAGGAACTGGTGTATTGTCTATATACTCCGATGATTCTGAAGCGATAGAATACGAGTTGATTGGTAATTTTACTACTGTTGAACAGTATAAGCTTGCTAATGGACGAATAGTTGGTTATGTAGCCACTTTCGAATCAGTAAATCCATACGCACTTTCGCCAATTCGCACAATTACGCAAACAATAGATAAACCATTGGAATTTACGATTAATGTAGAAACAGATGAACCGCAAAGCGCCACTTATCCTAAAGTAACAATTACAGAGGGTAGTAGTTTTGTTGTAAGAGCAGATGAAGTACTTGGTAATAAATTCCAGGACAACAAGCAGCCACCTGCTGAATACGTACCTGGTACAGTATATGCATATAACAATAAATGGTGGTATGTAGATGGTTCCGGCGTGATGCGTGGAGAGGATGTTAAACCAGAGTGGAGTACTACAAGTATCGTAATTGAAAACCTTACAACTGACACTAAGAGTCGCGTTGCTATGAATGTTCCTGGCGAGATTATTATACTTGACGGAGCTAATAAGATTATAAGCAGCAATCGTGCTACCAATAGAGTCTTTGGCAATGACTTTAACTGGTCTTGGGTTGGACTCATAGAAGGAGAAAATAAAATAAAAATTACAGGTACCTGTACAGTTACTTTTGAATATAGAGAAATTATTAAAGTCGGAGATTTTGTGTAAGGAGGATGATGGTATGCAATTAAGAATTCCTAGAGATTACTTTTTAAACCCTACTGCGCCATCTGTTTTCCTTTGCACTCAAAGCGGAACTATAATGGGAGAGCTACAAGTAAGCAACGCTTCTTTAAATGCTAAATGGAATGCGTACTCAACTTTCAACTTTGATGCGAATCGTACTTATGTAGATGTGATAACAGGAGAAACTAAAATACATCCGCTATTTGACAAGATTGAAGGACCAAGAACCGTACTAGTAGATAGATATGGTTATTTTGTGATTCAAGACGATAACACGGTATATAGCGATAATGACTCTAAATCTATTTCTGCCTTTTCCATTGACTATAATTTAAGTTCTCGTTTTGTAAATTCATTCCATGTCAACACTGGCGAAGTCGATAGTTTTGAGGTAATGTATGAGCTTGATAAATATGGTTCTGGATATAACCCCAAAAATCTGTATGAATTGGCTTCCGGCTCTTTTGACCCGCACAGAAGATATTATGTACAAGTTCCAAATGCAGATCCTGATTTATCTCCTACATATGAAGGTATTCAGATTGTTGACAAAGACGCGTATAACTCTCACTTTGGCAATGGTATAGAATCCCATGTGGCACTCTACGTAAAAACGTATGAGAATGTGAAATTTTACGATATTATAACTCCAGATCTTTCACTTCTGCATATTATACTTAAAGATATTCCAGATTGGAAGATAGGACATGTAGATGACGAATTAAAAAATAAAGAGCGTAAAATATCCGAAGATAGAATAGATATATATTCGCTTTTTACAACTAAATTGGCCGATATATTTGAGTGTGTGTTTGAATTCGACACTCTTACTAAAACAATTAATGTGTATGCAGAAGAAGATGATGGTATCACAGATGATGGTGTTACTGATTCTAAATACGATACTGATGTATATATTAGCCGCGAAAATCTTGCAAGTGAAGTACAAATATCTACATCAACAGATAATATTAAAACCCGTCTTAAAGTTGGCGGCTCTGAGGACTTAGATATTAGAGAAGTAAATCTTGGTAAAAACTATATCATAAACCTTGATTATTACCATAGTCATAAGACCGATGAACAAGGCAATAAGATACCAGACTATGAGTGGATGGAACAAGATTTATTTGAACAATATAGTAAGTATGAAGATGCGGTAGAAGAATACTCTCCTAAATACACAGAGGCTATGCAAAATTGGGTTAAGGCTTATAACGCATGGGATAAATTGATGAATGACGTTCCAGTAGAAGATGGTGTGTTAATGATTGGCGATGAGTTTAAGAAATTATATTGTACTTATACACCGATTGATGATTCTTATATTGATGTGACGCTAGTTGATGCAAACATCAATTCACATTTTGATACATTGTATGTTAACCCAGGATTTACTGTAGCTATTGATAAATCTACTTTAAACGACGGTCAAGCTTTTGTTGTACAAGGCTATCACTTCACATATGTTAAAGAAACCAATAATTATAAGTGCATTCAAAATATCACAACTACCACTGCATTGCAGAGTTTATATAAAAAGCTAAATCTTTATCATGTAGATGAAGATACTAAGGCAAACAAAGTGGACAACATCCTACTTAGATTACAGAATACCGAAAAGGACATTGCAACGATTCGTGTTTATTGTACATATACACCATATGAAAGTGACACATGGGATAAAAATTTACAGTATTATGTATTAAAAGAAAATAAAACGGATGAGTATGTAAAAGTATATTTTAACAAGGATACTAACTGGTCTGATCGCCCAAGTGAATTGTTTACAAATGTATATATGGTAAAGACAGATATTACAAGATCGGTTTTGAGTGCGTCAGAAGCGTCCCAGATAGCTACACTCACAGATTGGATTAGTGGAGAATTGATTGTTGACAGTAATAGTTCGCCTAACCTGAATAATCTAGAAGGTTTTAAAATAACTCATATTGGAACTCTCGGAGCATATTTATGTTTGGCAAAGCAAGAGATTCAGCCTATGAATTTTACGCATAATGAAGAATATTTATCATATAAAAATTTAGTTACTAAATATGCTGAACAATATAATAGTTTGGTTAATGGTAATGTTGATTATGCAAAACGACCATTGATTTCATCCGAAGAGATGCGGAAGGTGTGGCCCGAATTTAATGACGGGGATTTTGCCACTACTTACTCTCAAGGTTATACAATTGGTAAAGGGACAAATATTTATACTATAGATCTTACTCCAATTCGCGAAAATGGTACTATTTTATCACAAGAAGAACTTGATAAATATCATTTGACATTGCTAACGGATAATGGGATAGATGGCGTTTTGGCGTCTGATAAAGCTAATCTAATTATTCATATTCAAGAAGGGGACTATGATGCAGAATATTGGGAGGCGCTCCAATCTCAACTTGATGTAATTAAAGATAAACACTTAGAAGCAGTATTAAAATTACAAGAATTTGATGGAGGATTATATGAGCCAACACCATATTTAAAATCTTTTGGTGTTAGACTTCTTCAAGAAAAGCAAGATGCTTATATGACAATTTTTCAAACACAAACCGAAGGAATGTTTTCACAAGAAAAGTATCAATGTATTGTTAGCGATGAACAGCCAGCCGGTAATTTTGCAGACGGCACAAGATGGATAGATTCTGATTCTTCTCCCGTTGAGTTATATGTATATAACAATGGCTGGCGCAAAGTTTCGAGTGGTGTTGGTGTTTCAGCAGAAGATCAGGCAAGCTATGAAAACTATCAAAGATATATTGATAACTTTAACAAACTAAAATCCGTACAGGAAGTATTGTCTGAAAAAGAGCGTGAGGCTAAATATTGGCTCGACGGTTATTCATCTGATAGACGTATTAATTTAGAAGACTATAAGGTTAGATATGTTAAAGCAACAACTTACGATAAAGACCAAACTTATTATGATAAAGATGGGAACAGAGTAGTCATTACTAGTCAAGAAGAGATTAATACTGGCAATTATTATCTATTGTTTGAACCTGCTCAAAGTTTGGAAGGTGATATGCAAAGAGTTGCAATCGAACACTTTGGAGAAGATGTAACTATCACCAGAGTGTCACTTGACACAGATTTACCTTTATATAAATTTACCACCTCTGTTGGTTCTAATGGTAAATTTTATAATTCAAAACCTTCAAATTATAAAAAGGGAGATAAGTGGATTGTTGGAGCCGATTATGCTCCAAAGGGCATTGAGATTAAATATGTTCCTGCAACATATTATATTGATGGCGAGGTTTATTATGACGCAAATGGTAATAAATTAGATCCACAACCTACGAGTTCTCTTGAGATTCAAGAAGGAGATTATTATGTAGTTATTCATCGCTTGCTTGAAGCAAAAGCAGATAATTTGACCTATTCGGATGATGACTGGGGCGAAATTACTACTTATGCAGTTTATCTTAAAGGACAGACTCCGTATGTAGCATATTCTAATTCTAGAGGAGTATATCAGGCCTGGATGGATTACTATAGCGATCTGACTGCACTTGAATCCTTCTTTAATGAAGACCAGTGGATAAGGCTAAGTCCGTTGATTAGAGATGATGAATTTACCGACGATAATTTCTTACTTAATGGGCTTGAAAGCGAAGAAGAAAGATTAGAGGTTTGCAGAGAGTTGATGGCGGCTGCGGCTAAGGAGCTAAAGACACTTTCTCAGCCGAGTTTGGAGTTCTCAATGGATATGGCGAACATCTTGGCGTTGAAGGAGTTTGAACCGATTGTGGACCAGTTTGCTTTGGGTAACTTTATTAGGATAGAACTTCGAGATGGTTTGGTTAAGAAATCAAGGTTATTAGAGGCCAACTTAAGCTTTGATGATTTAAGTGATTTTAATTGTACTTTTGGTAATTTAGTGTCTGGAAAATCGGAGATTGACTTGCATGCCGAATTGCTTTCACAAGCAATCAGCGCCGGTAAGCAAGTCGCTACTAGTTCTGGAGAATGGCAAAAGGCTGTTGACAAATCTAGTAAATTAGAAGAGTCGATCAATGATGGTCTTGCTAATGCCGCATTGCAGGTTGGTCGTGCTTCAGGACAAGCAATTTCGTGGGATGAACATGGTTTGTTTTGTAGAAAATTTAAAGATGGTTCAACTACAGAGTATGAGGATCAACAGATTGCGATTATAAATAATCAGATATGTTTTTCTAAAGATGGATGGAAAACAAGCTCTGCAGCACTTGGTGAGTTTCAAGCAGATATTAATGGCGATGGACAACAAGAAACTATGTATGGTTTGATTGCGCAAATGGTTCTTTCTGGATATATTAAGGGTTCGGTTATTGAAGGAGGTTCGTTGCGCGTGGGAGGTTCGGGAGGAACCTTTATCGTAAATGAAGATGGCTCTGTTCAAATTCTTGGTCCTGATGCCGAAACGCCGGTATATGCAACTAAAGATTCCGTTGATTTAGTAAACCAAGCACGACAATATCATACAGAGCTTGAATATGTGGGCTCTACGATTTTCACAGAACCAGGCCAATCTTGTAAGATTACATGTCGAGTTTTTAGTTGGGATGAAGAAATTACAACCAAACTTCCGCAAGGCACTACATTTAAATGGACACGTAGTTCAAATGCAGACGACAGTATATGGAATTTGAATCATATTTATACAGATATAAACACGATTACAATTACAAATGAAGATATTGAAAAGAATGCACAGTTTCATTGTGTGTGTACGTTCGATGAAACACAATTAATATAAAGGAGGTGGAGCTATGTTGGTCCCAAATCAGTTAGTAGAAGTCCGCGTTGGTGTTAAAACATTAAAACACTATAAAAGCTTAGGATATGATGTTAAATGCTTTGATGTCATTATGGTTCCACCAGAACATTTAACTACAGGCTCAAACGTGAAAGTTAAAGTACGATGTGATATTTGCGAAGAAGTTATATTAAGACCGTATGAACATTATATAGAACAGCATGCTGACGGATTAGACACATGCAACAAATGTAAGTCTATTAAATCTAAAAAAACCTGCATAGAGAAATATGGAGTAGAAAACCCAAAGCAATGTGAAGAAATTAAACAGAAAGGTATAGAAACTAGTCTAAATAGATATGGCGTGGAATTTCCGATGCAGGCTGATGTTGTGCAAAAAAAAAGAAAAGCGTCTACTTTGAATAAATATGGCGTTTTATATCCAGCGCAATCAGAAAAGGTAAGAGTTAAGATGAAGCAAACAATATATGATAAATATGGCGTAGAATACGCATCGCAGTCAGAAGAAGTTAAAAACAAGATTAGACGAACTGTTAAAGAGAGATATGGAGTGGACTACATCTCTCAATCGGAAGAAATTAAAGAAAAAAAGAAAAACACATTAATAGATCGTTACGGGGTTTACAATTCATTTCAGATTGACTCGATACCAGTTTCTTCTCAACAGATGAAACTACATAAAATAATTCAATCAAGATATCCAAGTGCAGAACTAAACTATCCACACTCAACATGCTCCTTGGATATTTTTGTAGAAGTCAAGGGTGTCAAAATAGATATTGAATATGACGGTTCATATTGGCACCAAGACAAACAAAAAGACATTAAACGTGATAAATTTCTGCAATCCCAAGGGTTTAAAACTCTTAGGGTTCGGTCTGGGCATTTACTTCCTACCGAACAAGAACTTTTTGATGCTATTGACTACTTAGTCAACACAGAACATCATTTTAAGGAAATTATTTTATCAGACTGGAAAACAAAGGAGGATGAAGAATGTCAAAAACAATTACAAGTGGCGCAATAACATTTATGGATACCACAGATAATCGTAGATTAGATGTTTACATAACTTCAAATTTGCCAACAATACAAATTAAAAACACAAACACGAATACTTACACACCAGACTGGACTTCTACTCCTTTGGTGTTAGACGCAGAAGCATATTTAGATTCACAAGACGTTACAAGCAAAGCAACATTTTCGTGGTATAAAAAAACTGCTATTGGCACCGAGACACCAATTGCCAGCAACACCACAACTATAACGATTGATACTAATAATTTAGATGCCGACCAATTAATCACATATGTTTGTAAAGCAATATATAGAGCATCTGACGCTGACAATGGCGTTGAGGATATTGAACAAATTACATTCACACAAGTTGCAACAGGTCAGAACGGCTCTGATGGTACAAGTGTAAACATAAAAGGTACGGCCACATCTGTAACACAAGTAACTGATACAGATTATTATACAATTGCATATAGGGATGCCAATATAACCACCGCAGAAGAAGGAGACGCTTACTTATACAACGGCAATTTATACGTATGTGTTGTCAAACAGGATGGTGTTGATTATTTTATTAATGTAGGTAATATACAAGGTGCGCCAGGTAAAGATGGACAGGACGCTAAAGCTATATTTTTAAATGCTAATACACAAATATTCAAGGTAAGCAAAACAGGTACGGTATTACCAACAACAATTAAAGTGACCGCACAACCTGTCAATACAAATATTACTTCTTATACTTATTCTATAGACGGTGGTCAAACTTTCTCAAGTAACGCACCCACTGGAGTATCAAGAAATGGTAATCAAATTACCATGACAGGCGCAAGTATGACAGCAAGTTCAGTAACCATTATGGTGACTGATGGTCAATACCAGGATACTTTTACGGTATACAAAGTTTCTGATGGTTCAGATGGTACTCCAGGTGCTGATGGTAAACCAGCTCCAATAGCTTTTCTTACTAATGAAAGTATTGGGTTTGCTGCAAACTCTAAAGGACAAGTGTCTGCTACTTCTGCTGTAACAAACGTTGTTGCTTTTGTAGGTACATCATCTGTTAAACCTACAATTGGAACATTATCTGGAGTACCAGAAGGAATGTCGATAACACAAGAAGAGGTCGGCAATGAAATATTATTAACACTTAATATTACTAATAATTCAACCCTTGGTTCCTCCACAAGCAACGGTGGCCGTATCACTATACCAGTTACGATTCCTACTACTCCCGCAATTACTACAAACCTACAATTAGGCTGGAATAAAGTTAATGCTGGCCGTTCAGTGTCATCAATTGCCGCGAGATATGCTGTATCCAATAGTAATACTACGGCTCCAACGTCATGGAATATAACAATTCCAATAAGAGGTGCAGGCCAATATCTTTGGATGGCAGATTATATCACGTATGATGATGGTGCTAATGCAACAGTTGGTCCAAGAGTGGTGACTGGAGACTCTGGTACTCCAGGTGTATCAATCACCAGTGTAAAATCATATTTTTCCAATAATCAAAGTAACACATCTGCTCCTGATACAACAGCAACATGGACAACAAGTCCTACGAGACAGACGGGTTATTATACTTGGCGTAAAGACTTGATTACATATAGTAGTGGTTCTACAGAGTACACAACGCCTGTTTGTATCACTGGAGACAAGGGTGATCAAGGCGTACAGGGTGTTCCTGGACCACAAGGTGTAAATGGTAAAACTTCATATTTTCATATTAAGTATTCTGTAAATGCTAATGGTAATCCGATGACTGAAACGCCTTCTACTTATATTGGTACTTATGTTGATTATACAGAAGATGATAGTTCTGATTATACTAAGTATAAATGGAGTAGATTCGTAGGTTCTCAAGGTGCAAAAGGCGACCAAGGTATTGCCGGAACAAACGGAGAAGATGGGAAAACATCTTATTTACACATAGCTTATGCAACATCCGCAGATGGCAAAACTGGATTTAGCGTGAGTGATTCGGTAAGCAAGACTTATATTGGTCAGTACACTGATTATACAGAAGCCGATTCGACCGATCCTACTAAATATAAATGGACTCTCATCAAAGGCGATAAGGGCGACCAAGGAGTGCAAGGCCCAAAAGGTAATGACGGACAACAACTTTATACATGGATTAAGTATGCAGATACTCCAACGAGCGGTATGAGTAACAGTCCAGACGGAAAAACATATATTGGATTGGCGTACAATAAAACTACCGCAACAGAGTCTTCCACATATTCTGATTATGCATGGTCTTTAATTAAGGGTTCAAGTGGTACTCCTGGTAAAGATGGACAGACATACTATACATGGGTTAAATATGCAGATGACGCCAGTGGTTCTAATATGTCAGACGATCCATTTAATAAATCCTATATTGGATTAGCATACAATAAAACATCTGCGACAGAATCAACCGTTGCATCAGATTATCAGTGGTCGTTATTTAGAGGTGCGGATGGTGTTTCTGGAGAAGACGCGGTAACTTTTCAAGTGTATTCTACAGATGGGTATATTTTATCTACAAACACACCAAAAGTAACATTGCAAACTTTCGCATATGCCGGAGACACTCCGATTACTGGTGATGTAGCATACCAATGGTATCAAGTTAAAGATGGTGTAACAACAGCGATTAGTGGTGCCAACGGTTCTTCTTACGATGTATATCATTCTGATGTATCGTTTACTAATACTTATATGTGTACCATGACGTTTAAAGGTGTAGATTATTCTGGTGTTGTAACTATTGACGATAAAAATGATACCAATACGATATTTTCTTCTAAACCTACGTCTTATTCCGCTGGCGATATTTGGGTTGTAGGTTCAGACTATGCCCCAACAGGATATGAAATTGGAACTGTCTTGAAAGCAGAACATACAAATAATGTATACAACGAATCTGATTGGGTAACTGCAACCAGATATGATGATGTGATTAAAGATTTATCAGATAACGTAACAAAATATGATCAATTTTTCGATCTTAACCAAGATTATGGATTGCGTATTACCGCAAGAGATAGTGCCGGAAATGAATCTGAGTTTTCTACTGTTCTATCTAGTGATAGACTCTCATTCAATCAAGGTGACGAAGCTATTGCTTATGTTTCTGGTAATAAGTTGCATATAAAAGAAGCAGAGATAATATCTCCACTTACTGTAACAGGTAAGTATTCTGGTAGCACTATGCAACAAGCACCCGTGATTAATTTGGGTGGTTTTAGTTTAGTAATTGAGAGCAATGGTAGCCTCTCAATAATTTCAAATAATTAATAGAGAGGTGATAAAAGAATGGCAACTATAAATGGAACTTCTGTTGGCGGTATGACACTACAGGCCGATTATTCGTATACACAAAATGCGTCAGCTAATACGTCTACTGTCACAGTAACATTAAAACTAATAAATCATTATGCATTATACGCAACTGCTATAAGTGGTTCGTATATTTCTGTTGGTGGTAATAAATCTAACTATAGTAAGTCTATTAGTTACGGTGGCTCCACTACGACATCAACTACGCTTGCTACAAAAACAGTCACTGTTACACATAATAGTGATGGTACAGCACAATGTAATATAGCTGGTACATTTGTAATGAATGGTACGTATAGAGGTAGCTCTGTTGGTACTATGACGGTAAATCAAACAATTACATTACCGAAGATTGCTCGTTCTTCGAGTTTTACAGTGTCGTCTAGCGTTAATACGGGTTCTGCTATATCGGGAACCGTAACGCCTTCTTCTGCTTCGTTTAATCACAAGTTGTTGCTTAAGATAGGGTCAACAACAAAAGCAACTATAACGATGGCAGTAGGAACGACCGCTTTTAGTTACACAATTCCTCACGACTGGTTTCCGTCTAGTACGAGTGGAACTATTTCTGCGGTACTTGAAACTTATAATGGTACTACGTTAATTGCAACAACGTCTAAAAATATTACTGCTAATGTGCCAACTTCTATTGTACCTTCTGTTAGTGCGCTGACGGCTGCGGTTGTTGATGGTAAAGGTGGGCATTATGTTCAAAACAAAAGTAAGGTTAAATTAACAGCTACTGCTGCTGCTGGAAGTGGTGCGAGTATTAAATCGTATGCTTTTAGCGGAAGTAATATGTCTGCTTCTGGTACTGCAAATAATGCAACAAGTTCGATATTACAATATTCAGGTGCTAGAACATATACAGTTACAGTTACCGATACTCGTGGTAGAACTGCTACAAAAAATGTTTCTATTACAGTACAGCCGTACTCAGCACCCGCTATTTCATCCATGTCGGTGCAACGTTGTACTGCAAATGGAACAATAGACGAAAATGGAACTTATGCTTATGTAACAGTTAATTCTACATATTCTCATATTGGTGGCGCAAATACGAGAACCGTTGTCTTAACCAATAGTGGAAATAGTACGGCAACAACAATATTGGCAACTACAAATACTAATGGTACTTGGTCTGGTGTTTATGGTAGTGGATTTGCCACCGGTACAACCTATACTATAACAGCAACCATTAAAGATACAGCATACAGCTCAACTGCAACCATGTCTGGTACATTAAAGGCTGCAGCAAGACCGTTGAATATTAAATCTAATGGTAAAGGTATAGGTATTGGTAAAATGGCTGAAACTGATAACTTGTTAGATGTACAATGGAATGAACGAGTTAGAGGCAATTTAACAGTTGATGGTAACACTGCAATTAGCGGCACATTAGTTGCAAATGGCAAAACTACGCTCGGCGGTGATTTGCAGGTAAACAATAATTCTTTTATTAAAGGCCATCTTTATATGGGTAATAATAAAGGTGCTACTGGCGAAAATCATATTAAATTTTCAAACCCAGATACATCAACCTATCCACATAATCTATATATTTATGGTGGCAATCCTAATAGCAATATTGGCATTGGAATTTATGATGCAGGAAAAAGTAGACAGGTAGTTTCATACAACGATGTAGATAATGCGATCAGTATTGGCAATGGCAGCGCAAGAATAAATATTAATGGAACAAAAATGACCGATCATATTGTTGAAACTGGAACATCCGGAGCGTGGACATATAGAAAGTGGAATAATGGAACTGCTGAGTGTTGGGGCACATTAAATGGCACATTATCTCCATATACTACTATCAACGGGTTTTCTGCTTATGAGGGTAGCGTTGCCTTTCCGTCAAATTTATTTACAGCAGCCCCCAATGTACAATTTCAGCCATATATAGGAAATGGTTTTGCAATTCCTGCTCGCGGTGTAATTTCAACTAATACGCAGTGCAAGTGGGTAGCGCTTTCAAATGTTGGCGCTGCAAACACCGCGGTTAAAATTGATGTGTTTGCCGTAGGCAAATGGAAGTAAAAAAGAGCCTCCAATCGGAGTAAAAGAATAAATATAATTACACCAGGAGGTGAAACATTAAATGGGAGACTTATTGAAAGGAATAGAATACTTAGGAGTACCAATGACCGTTGCCATTGTTTTAGTTAGCATATGGCTTGTTTTACATATCATTGGGTTCATCTTAGACATTAAAGGGAAAGTGGTTCCTGAAATCATTAATATACGAGGACATATCAGAAGAAAGAAAGAAGAAAAAAAGAAACACGAAGACCTTTTAAATAGACTTGAGCAAAAACTAGATTCTTTCGAGAAGCATTATAATAAAGATAATATTGCTAAGAGAGATGATTGGATGGCATGGGTTAATAATCGTGCTGTTGTTTATGATGATGCGTTGGGCAAATTGCTTTTATTACAAGACAAGCTTAATGAAAATAACGAAATAACCTTGGACTTGTATATCAATGTAAACAGAAACAGAATCTTAGATTTTGCTAGAATTGTAGCCGATGATAGCGTTTTGGCATCACGAGAAGAATTTAACCGTATTTACAAAGTCAACAAAGAATATCATGCAATACTTGAGAAGTATAACAAGGAAAATGGAGAAGTTGATACAGCAATGAAACTTATCGATGAGGCATATGATTATAGAATGAAAAATCATTCGTTTATTGAAGATATCAGAGGTTATAACAATTAAAGGGATGTGATGTTATGAAACAAAATAAGAAGAAGGAACAAATTCAGACTTCTAAAAAGTTAGCGTGGTTTAGTGGCATTTGTTTTGCTATCGCTGTTATTTACAGTGTGTTAATATTTGCATACGGAATCTATACTGGTTCTATGTGTGATTTTACATTGCCAATTACATTGCTCACTGTTACTGGGGCAGTTTTTGGTGTAACTATGGTGGCTTATAATTCTAAGTCGAGGTATGAGAATGTAACAAAAATTCAGCAAAATTATCTGCGTGAGAAGTACACTATTTTAAAAGAACTTGGTGTATTAGATAATGATAGAGCAATATCTGAAATAGAAGATGAATTTACTGAAATGGAAGATAGTGCAGACAATGAAAAAAATTTAGCAAACCAAGAGATTACCTATAATGGTTAAAGGAGAGATTATATATGAATATTAATGGTTGGATTGAACTTGTAATAGCGGTTTTATCAGGATTAGTGGCGACAATACCTCTTGTTGTACAACTTGTTAAGTATGTAAAAGCAGCAGTGCAAGAAAAAAATTGGAGTAAGATTCTAAAGCTTGTGTTGAACCTGATGTCAGAGGCGGAGAAAAATTATTCCACTGGCGCTGAAAGAAAACAATATGTAATGGGTAGTATTGAATCCATTAAAGATACTTTAAACTATCAGGTTGATATGGACCAGATTAGTAAAGTCATAGATGAGATAGTTACAGCAAGTAAAACCATCAATGCCGAAGTAATTGTAGCAGAATCTAAATAATACGATACAAAATGATTAAAGGGATACAGATTATTTTCTGTATCCCTTTTTCTTTTCGCTTTCCAAATATTCTTTTACAACGTATTGTAGAAAATTATTTACGCTTCTATTTTCTTTAAATGCTCGCATTTCGATTTGTAGTTTTAAATCCTCTGGAACTCTAAAAGTTATTGCTTTTGTTCCCTCTTTCATTACCATATGTATCACCTCAAAAATATTATATAAAAATTGCAAGGTGATGTCAAATTTTTGTTGACAAGGTGCAGTCACTATGATATTGTAAATTCAAGGAAGTGATTGCACTTCAATGCATATAATTGAAAGGGGAGTGTTTTAAGTGATAGTTAATCGCACACATATAATTTTATTGTCAATATTATCCAAGTCGGAAGCTAGTTCTTCTGCTACGGCAATTACAACTGAGGAAATAATTAATATATGTCCTATTGGGAAGAGTTACACCACTCTACATAGAGCCATTAGTTTTTTAAATAAAAATGGCTATATCTCACAAGGAATTAAAGATGGAAAATTTTATACCCATTACATTACAAATAAAGGATTAGAATTATTAAGGGAGGTACAATAATATGAAAGAGCAAATATCAATATTAGGACTTGGAGCAGCGGGGTCAAACGTTGCTCAACTATTTAGCGAATTGGAATATTCAACGGCAATTTTAAATAGCTCGCAAGAGGATCTCGATGTTATTAAAAATGTTGCCCACAAGATTAAGGTTCGTAACGGCGAGGGCGCATCAAAGAATCGTCAAGCTATACTTAAATTAGCCGCAGAATCTATTGATGAAATTATTGAGAATATAACAACCGTGCTAAAAAATCAATACATTATCGTAATATTTTCAGCAGGAGGTGGAACGGGTTCTGGTTTAAGCACTTTTATCTGCTCGTATTTATCCCAAGTCGGAAAGACGGTTATACCGGTTGTTATTCTTCCTGATGATACAAAAGAATCAATCAGGGCGTGTGAAAACACATATAACTTGCTTGCAGAATTAAATGGTGTACAGGGACTTGGCGCAACGTTCCTATTAGATAATTCTAAACATGAAGACAAATTCAGTATAAATAGCAAATTCGTTAGAGATATGGACGCGTTTATCAATATCAATAATCGCAGTCAAATGGGTAATTTGGACAAGAGTGAAATCAAGACTCTTCTATCCACTCCTGGGGTTGCTGTATTATCAAAACAAAGCAAAAATAAGAGTACGGTTGCCGATGTTGTAAGTGGGCTTAGAAACGGAATATACGCCGATATTGAGTCAAAAACTTTAATGTACTTGGGCGTTTCTACTTCAAATAAATCTTTCTCAACTATTGCATTAGAAAAAGAATTTGGTATACCATATGACACATTTATCGGATATTCCGAAGCAACAACGGTGTCTATATTAACTGGATTACAATTGCCAGTTCAACGTATTAAAAGATTTGAAGACAAAGTTAACAGCATGTCTAAGGTTGTTAAAGAAAATTTACTAACTAAGAACTCAATTACATTCAATACACTAAATACAATCATGCCTACACAAACAATAAACACTCAAACCACTACTCCAAGCAGTAGAGATTTATTAATGCAATTTATGAAATAAGGGTCGCCGAAAGGTGGCCTTATTTTTTTACGCCTATACTCTATTTTAAGGCTTATATATTTTATAGGTAAATAAATCTATTATAGCAAAAAGAAAAGCCCTATGAGGCTATTTTAGCTTCATAGGACATTATATTAATATAGTTTTCTAGATGTGTTGTTAATATCATTTTCAATCCATTTATTAATTTTCATTATATCTTCGAAAGTTATAGTTTCAATAATATCATTGTTATAACTCCACCATGTGGTGCTATTAGCAATAGTGTTATTTAGGAAAGCATTAATAGCTTCTTTTTTAGAGCCGACTAAAACTCGATA
>JAEIGA010001041.1_pt1 | contig 41925 bp, 51 predicted proteins | sample 9270691 | NCBI WGS metagenome assembly JAEIGA01 (sample SAMN17057246, study PRJNA624740) | gut metagenome | biome: biome; isolation source: fecal sample | host: Bos grunniens | place: China: Xizang | collected 2019 | reverse complement strand
CGCTGCATTACCATATCCTCCTTTCATATGGTAAATCTAACTGGTGGGCTCCAGCAATCTCCATTCTTTTTGATACATAATACATAATCAATCCTCCTTTGATATAATATAATTATAAATCTTCTTCCAATCTAATGGTCCAAAGCACGCTCTATCATCAATATAATAATCCGCCTGTATTTTACCTGTATAGCCAATATCTGTAGATTTAATTGATGAAAAATACTGTAATAATCCCGACTTTTTTAATCTATCATAAGCCTCATTATAATAATATTGTTTGCGTGCTGTCCATAATATCAATGTATAACCTCGGCTATATAATAATGGTATAAATTTTAGAGCTTCAGGTCTTATTTTCCCCTCATACGGAAATGGGGTATCGTCCGTAATGGTTCCATCATAATCAATTGCTATCACCACGTGTCTATGATTTCTAATGCTTTGAGACAATCTTCACCCTCCTTGCCTTTGTTTTTAATATAGTCGTCCATATTATTACGAACAACATTATTAGCATAATTTTTAATAGATACTTTTTCATCACGTGAAAATTCTTTTCCAGCAACAATAAATGGTATTGCTTTTCTGAAACACGCTTTACAATTCAAACAAGGTTTATTGCCTTTCGGATGATAACAACTAAATGAATTATTCCAGGCCTCATCCAATGTTCCACCTTCTTTTACATATCTTTCTAGAAGTTCACGTTTACTATTATTCTTAAAAGGTAAAGAAACTACAACTTCTCTTCCAGGTTGACTTTGTTGAGGCATATAAAGATAAGTAAGTAGAGGTTGCAATAAATTAACGAACATTAAAGATTTATCATTTATACGGTCTCCATTTAATGCTCCAAGACAAATACTCACATCTTCAAATCCTGTTTCGTTGCATGCAACTAAGAATAAATATAAATTACGAAGTGGAATAATACTATTGTCAAGACTATATTGTACCAAAGGGAAATCTATAATTTTTACATCCGAAGAAAGTCTTGAAATTTCTTGATAGCTATACTCAGTATGCATATTTACATACATCTTTATATCTGGTTTCCATAGCTTATCAATAAGCCAACTATCCATACCACCTGAATATAATAATACTTTTTTCATTAGAATAACCTCCTTCTTGAAATGAAATGTCCCTTAAATGATATTACTTTACTTTTTTCGAATAAGAAATATATATTGATAAGCATTCTTATCTTATAATCTTGTTGTGCCTGCTTTAATGTAAATCCATACCGTGAAAGTAGTTCATCTAAAATTTGCATCTCTTTTTTTGTTAGAGCAGCTTTATTACCAATAGTAATAACACCTGCATCCGTCATAATACCCCCATTAGCTCCAGTCATTATCCAGCTTGTAGCATCCATACTTGTGAAAGGAAAATTCTCTGCGTTCCTCATAGTAGCACTGCCCAAACAATGAACCTTGATATTTGGCTTTATTTCCTGTATATAACCATAACATTTACGATACCAATCTTCTCGTTGACTATTAGTTAATTCTTTATTACCGGATAAGCAAATATAATCGCATCCTTCCGTATTGAGTAATTTTATCAACCAATTAAAATCTTCGTACTGGTGAAATACAGGCAATAATTTATTTGGTGATTTTAATCTATTTTTCATATACAAATAATTGTCATATGAAATACGAGGCGCCTCAAGAACATCCTCTAAGGTTCGAGGTTGACCCCATTTACCAGGGATATGGTCTGCTTCAATTGCATAATCTATAAATTCATCATTTTCATTTAGCCAATCTATATATTTATCAATATCCAATGTACCCCCTTGTCTATGTACGGTAAAAGCTCCACTATCAATAAGTAACTTTCCTGTCCATCCATTTTTCTTATACTCAAAATATCGTTCAATAACCTTTTTATCATTGACATAAGACTTTAGAACATTAGCTCCTAATTGAACAAATAATTTCTCTGTATCTGGATGTTGAGTCCCTGCAAAATAAAAATCAAATGCCATTATATTATTTCCACCCTTTCCCCATACCAAGCTCTTGTAATTTCCACATCACATTTGATTGGTATTTGTAATATACTTTCCGCTGCCTGTGACATTGTCTCTGCTAATAATTTTGAGCACTCCTTAATATTTTCCTCCGGGCACTCTGCAATGACTTCATCATGTACTGGAATTAAAAGTCTAAATCCCAACTTCTTTAGCTCTTCATTATTGTTTAGTTTTATCATTGCCAGTTTTGTTAAATCGGCTGCACTACCTTGTATTCTACTATTTACACATTGTCTTGTAGCATCTGCTATTTTCCCACCATTATCCCGTATGATAATTCCTTCATTTATAGCCTGTGCAAATATCTCCTGCTTTTGTTTACCCCAGCACTGAGACAGTTTTCTTAAATACTTTCGTTGTATGTCTTCCGGAACTTCTGTATCATTATATTCTGGCTCGTTCATAGCGTCGAAATCAAGTAAATCGTCATCCGGCGGAGTCCCATCTTTCCATTGAAATTCATATTCGGGTAATTGCATAGCAGGCAATCTTCTTTTTCTACCACACACGGTAGTGACATATCCCATATCTTCCGCCATTACTATACTGCTTTCTTCGAATTGTTTAATAGCTGGGAATCCTCTAAACACGCTTTCCTTTATTTCCTTTGCTTTTTTCTCTGTGCAATTTAACTGCTCCGCGATACTCTTTTCACCCCTTCCATATAACACTCCCAGCAAGATGCTTTTTGCTTGAGTTCTTCTTTCTTTACCCTCTTTATTTGTACTTCCGTCCGGTCGAAACTCTTTACAGTCTTCATAAGGTTTATTGAATGCCTTACTCGCTATTTCCGAATATAAATCTTTTCCCTGCATAAATGTTTCATACATCTGGGAATCGCCTTGCTTTCTACACAGAGCCGCCAGACATTTGGGTTCCTGTTGACTGAAGTCACTAGACATAAGTAGATATCCATCACTTGCTATAAACATCTTTCGAATATCCTTATTATGAGAAGGTATGTTCTGAAGGTTTGGGTCACTACTACTCATTCTTCCAGTATCCGCACCATATTGGTTAAATGAACAATGCACTCTCCCATCCTTTTTATTGACACAGCTTGGCATCTTATCAATATAGGTTGTTACCAGTTTAGAAACTGTTCTGAATTCCAATATAGCATCTGCCAGAGGCTCTTTCAATTTATGTAAAATTTCCTCCCCTGTTCCCCTTGGACTTTTTTTATCCACAGATTCACATCCCAGTATATCATAAAATAATATTGCTAACTGCGTAGGACTTGCAATATTTATTGGATTATCAAGCTTGACATCCGGATGCTTCCCCATATAAGAATTTATTTTGTCTGAATACCCAGATAACAATGTTTGAAATTTCTGTTCCTTTTCCACAAGTAATTTATTATATTTTTCAGACAGCTCTTGCTGATATTTCATATCAAATAACACCCCAGTATCTTCCATATCACACACCACATTCACACAGGGCATTTCAATATTGAAGAAAACCCAGGACGCCCCATTCATTCCATTTCTTTCCTCCGGGATAACTTCTGGGTCATAATATACAAATCTTTTCTGATATTCATAGAGTTCATAAGTGATTATAGCATCATGTGCCGCATATAGATATCCAGTGCTTATAGGTATTTTATCAAATGTAATACCCTTGAATAAATTATCGAAGGAAAAAGCATCTCCTTTACCATTTAATACATATTTCTTATGAAGTGCTTTCAATCCACTTGTGGGCTCATTTTCATTCATTATACGTGCCGCTAAATAGCAATCCCATGTGCAATACATATCCTTTAATCCTAAGGCTCTTAGAACTCGAATATCAAATTTAGCATTGAACATAATGACATCTATATGAGCTGCTATTATACGGTTAAACTGTTCACACACAATATCTGCACTTAATTGTCCATCAACTGGCATTCCTGTTATATAGGAAACGTGATTCAATGGAATATAAGCTGCTTTTTCTCCCGGAGTATAGACACATATTCCAACACATTTATCCACAAGTGGGTCAAGCCCTGTCGTTTCTGTGTCTATACTAATGACATGATTATCCAGACATGATTGAATATAATGGGATAGAATATCGATATCCTGAATTACAATATAATCACCTTGATAGTCTCCAAGGTGCTTTTCTACCATGGTCTTAATTTCTGTGATACGTCCAAGAACTCCCTGTCCTCCTCGTATCGTGTTTGAAGACTTTTTTGTTGACTTTGTCTTAGCCAGTAACTTCTTATCATTACCTTTTCCTATGTTTCTATTAGGTACCTCAAATAATGGCATATATTCTTCCTCTATTCTCTCTTAATAAAAGGCAGGGCGTCATCTTGCAACAACTTTTATGCGGGTACAACCTTTGATTGCAAGCCCTGCCTTCTCCTGGGCATACCGGATTCGAACCGGTGAATACAGCAGTCAAAGTGCTGTGCCTTACCGCTTGGCGAATGCCCATTATGGTGATTATTCCCAGCTTTATTCATCACCACTCCCATACCAGCATAATCGCCGTAATACTGACAGGAGCTTAATACTTAGAATTCCTCGTCCGGCTGTGAATGTCTACCGGCCGGAGTTCTTCTCGTCGCAGGTCTTGAAGAACTTGTCTCTCTTCTAGAACGTCTTACAGGAACTTCATCTTCTTCATCTTCTTCCGGAGGGAACTCTCCATTCTCCAGATAATATTCCATGTCGTCAGCGGTTTTATCCAGTATAGCCCCGCCTATAACCTTTGGAACTTTGAAATCCTCTATACGTGTATCATCCTTATCTACCTCGAATAATTCATACGTTGTCTTTTTATCTCCAGCTTTTCCATTTCTTTCGATTTCAAAGACATGAGATACAAGATGAGGATACCTTGAGCATAAACTTGCTATCTTGCCGAACCATGTCTTACCTCTTGACCATAACTGTATCTCATCCTGGTCAATGTTGTAGAGCGGGATATAAAGCATCGCTTGTTGAGGTATTCCTTGACGACAGAAAGGACACATATCCTCAGGGTCATTGTAATTACGAAGACAATTAACATCCCGACCATACTTGGAATCCGGTAATTTAACACGATGAACTGCGTATCCCTGCACGTCCTCCACTTTATCATAAAGAATTCGAACTCTTGCTACATCTCCGTGGTCATTTAGCTTAAAAAATCCAGCTCCTCCAGAACCACCATAATGTTCTACATCTTTGGCATCAAATGCTCCCATATTATTTATCCTCCTTTTTCTTTTGTGTGGGTACATATTTTATTTTTGATAAGAGATTTTTTAATGAAACCTCCATATCTGCATAACTGATATCGACAGCGTGACTTAACGGACACTTTCTTATACGAGATACGGCTACTCCCTTAGGAACACTATTTTCTCTCATAAGAACAACGAGCTTAGAATTACCTAAATATATTACACAAGTCATCTTGCTTTCCTTATTGTAAATATTCATCGTTCTGGGCTCACTCTCATACATCTTTACATACAGACCTAATACCTTACACATTGATTCTACATTACTTATCTGAGCCCCTAAATTTATCCCAGTAACTTTACGAGATTTTCCTTTGTTAGACACTTTAGCCGTGGTCACCTTGCCATCATGTATAATCTGCTGCATAACTTCCTTATAAGGTGTACCATCCCCAGCTACTTCATCTTCTTCAAGTTCCAGGGCTTTTTCACCATCAATTCTTCCCAGCTCCTTAGCCTCATTCTCGGTGATTGGATTATCCAAATCCATAACAGGCTCTACGACTTCCGGAGCTTCGATTTTCTTCCACCATCTTTTTAATGTGGATGTAGTGATTGAAGTTGTGGATTTGTCATCTTCGAACTGGAGTAAGACTGTGTTGAATTTAGGATTCTCCTCGATGACAGTTGCGAAACGATTGTTCTTCTTGTTTTGATACATCATTTTTGTATCCTCCTTTGATAGTTGTGATAGTTGGTGAGCCGCCTCATGGCTCGTAAATTTAATATAACATATTTAATAAAATTAAACAACGATGATAACTAAAAAACTTCTTCTAAATTTTCAAATTCTTCTTTATTTAACTCATTTATGTCTTTCTTGCCTTCTGGTAATACATACTCAGTTATTATCTTATTAGGTACATTCTTTCGGATTCTTGCTCTTGCTTTTAATCCTGCTTCATCATTATCAGTTGCAAGTATTAACTTTCTACACGGGAGTTCCCGTAATTGTTCTACCCTTATGATAACCTTCTGGAATATCCTCTGTAGTTCTCAAACGTATGTTATTCGTTCCATTTGTCACCCACATCCAAATACCTCGTTCTCCCTTATTATAAGGCTCTTTTCCTTTCATCGGGTTTTGCCAACCACTTGCATATCTTTTTCTTAGTAATTGTGATTTTAATTTTCTTGTCTCCTCTGATTGTTTAGTTCCAACTAATTTTTGACGTATTTTTTCTTTTGTTTCCTCTGTATGCTTTCCTGTAAAGCCTGAACTGCCTTTTTCAAACATACTACTATTTCTAAAATCTGGATGTTCTCTATAAAATCTTTTCTTAGACTCACTCCTTATTTTATCTCTCTCTGGGGTATGTAAATAGCCTTTTATATATCCACTTTCTAAATAATGCTGTAATTCATACGACTTTACATATTTTTCAATCTCACCGTTATTTATAACAATACGTCCAGACATAGACATTTTCATTTTCTTCCGTCTATGCTCTTTTTCATTATCAGTTAATCCAGAAAACGTATCCCCACCATCACCGCCTTTAGAAATATTATAACCAACAGTTAAATCATTACTATGATAAATATGAATATAAATCTTCTCACACTTATTTATATCAGAACGGGTTTCGCACCACCTTAGTAACTCTGTTTTGAAATTCTTAATTCCATACTTTTCAAATGCTCTACGAATTAGCTTACCACTACCATGATAATCTCTATCGAACACTTGTGACTTGTGTTGACCAATATAAATTTTTCCATTAACTAAATTAGTTGTTTTATAGATATAACCGTACATACTAAAAAACTTCTCCTAACGCATAAAATTCTTCTTCCGTCATATCATTCATATCTTTAGTATGGTCTGGGTATGTTCTATAATCTAATTCAGTAACAATTTTATTATTCAACTCCTTTCTTAATCGTATTCTTGCTTTTTTACCGGCCTCATCTTTATCTGTTGCCAATATAACTTTACGACATGGGAGTTTTCTTATCTGTGCAATAGATAGTTCATTACCCAAACCATTTAATGCTACTGCATATTTGTTATAGCACCAAATAGTTAAAGTGTCAAGCATACTCTCACAAATATAAATCTCATCTGGAAACTTCTCTAACCGACTTAACTCATACAGTCCATATAATGACTTCTCTACTCCTTGCGGATAATTAAAATATTTCGTATGAACTGACCTACGAGCAACAAACAACGTATGTCCATATATATCGCGGACAGGAAAAGTGATACATTGTGTCTGCTTATCGTATCCAAGGTCAAATAACTCTATAATGTCCTCATTTGTTATTCCACGTTTTTTCCAATAAGGATGATAATATCTGTACTTATCTAATTCTTCCTCTGAAACATATCTACGTTCCACGCTATCAATATTATCAGAGTTATGATGACTATATATTGAACTAATATTTTTCCTATCCATATCAAGTACAACATCTTGTCTCTCCTCCAATTCTACAGTTGCAAAATTTTTAATTAGCCAATGCCATCCAAAACTACCAACCACATCCTCATAATGCCCAAAACAATGCGATATGACTTCTGCCAGTGAATGAACTTCATTGCAGGCAAAACAATGAAATAATCCATCGCTTTTTCTTATCCCTGCTGACGGACGTCTTTCCATTCCGTTACTATGATATGGACAGCATATTTGAATATGGTCGGGTCCATCTTTTTGCTTTTGTATTAGCATGATATCGTTAGCTCGTAATTGTGTTACAAGTTCATCTAATATATCTTGCAAACTACAATTAAACTCTACATTATTTATCTTCAATTTCTATCTCCTGCATCCTCATGTGGATTATAATACCACCACTCACCATCATATGCATCACGTTCTGCTCTTTCAATTTCTTCCTGTTCAATTTGTTTCTGTAATTCTTCCCATGATATCTTCAAAATACGTCCTCCTTATCATTATATTTTTTCTTAATATTACGAACTTTTTCATCTGTCTTCTCTTTAGGTACAGAGTCATCATAAGATGGAATAAATACGAATTCTCCCTTATCGATATTCCATTGATATTTTAATTTACCACCAACACTTCCGAAAGTATTTTTCTTGATGCAAATCTCCAGGACATGCTCTTTATTTTGTCTTATGGATAATACCTTTGTAGCATTCATGGCTATACCATCACTGTCCCGTATGTTCTCGAGTTCTGGAGTCCCTTCATCCTCATCTCCTTTTACTCCAGCTCTATTGGACTGTACGACTACAATAATCGGGAGATGTAATTCCAGTGATAATAATCTCAAGTCCTCACTAATATTAGTCAATGATGTTGTTTTATTATCCCCTCGTTTATATCTTTCATCTGTTAAATAGGAAATACCATCAATAACCATAAATTGAATATCATATTGCTTTATCCAATTTCTTAATTTAGAAACAGTTATGCGATTATCAAAATCTATCGAAGTAGCGACAACGAATCTATGTGGTGAAGTCGTGAGTGTATCTATATAATTAGAATACTGGGATTCATCAATTTCTTCATTGCCCCACATCAATCCCTTATTTGAAAAATTCTTATTTAATGTATCAAATCTATACCCAACACTCTGGGCATTAAGTTCCGGAGAAATGTATCCAACATTATTTCCTATTTGCCATATATGAGTCGTCATTTTTTCAGCTATCCAAGATTTTCCCATATTTGTTCGGGCAAACAATACAACCAATTCTGATATATCCCTGTTAAACCCATGAATAAGATAATCTAATTCTTCAAATCCAGTGGTGAAGAACCAATTACTTTTCTTATCCTTTTTTTGTTGAAAATCTTTCAGTCTATCCCGCGCATTTGCTACAATATCAATCCCAGTGATTTCATATCGGGGTTGTAAATCTTTTAATGACTGTATCATATATTCCGCCGCGGCATTTGCATCTGTCTTTAATAATGTAGCAATCTGCTGAACTACTGGGACAGCTTTATAATAAAGGTGCTCCTCCTGAATAGTGGATACTAAATATCTATCACTTTCATTTACTTCAACTAATTCAAAATCCGGAAACTTTGAAATGAATGTTTCTTTATCTGGAACATTACCATATTGATTTCGGTGATTAGTTATAAAATTAAACTCTTCCTCATATCCAACAAAATATTCCGCATCCAGTAGATTATTCTCAATAATAGAATAGTCTGAGGTTAAAAGAACTTTACTGATTAACTGTGCTGCTACCACGTCTTCTATCCTTCCCTTTGAAAATAATAATATCGCTTGTATTCCAAATTCTACTCGCTAACTTAGCACCTACAATTTCTTCTAATGCTTGCTTTGTAGTGGCATTGCTTGTAAAGATATTTGACTTATTATTTAGCAACCTATTTTCCATAAACATAAGCAGATTAGAATAATCATAAGAAGAAATTGAAGTAGCGGCTATTTCATCCCACACCACCAAATCCGTATTTATAAGAAAAGACTTATATTCTTCAGATAATGGATTATTGAAATTCTTTAATTGCAATAACAATGTAGGAACATGAACAAATAATCCTCTTACCCTTAATCCGTTGCCTGCCCATACTTCATCAAAATACTTTAGAAGTAATTTTATAGACCAACTTGTTTTTCCATTCCCAGTATTTTCACTTGCAATATAAACATTTTCTCCATTTGATACAAACTGTACGATATCATCTTTTATAGATTGCAATTCCTTATATCGAGGATAATCATCATTAGCATCTAACTTGATTGAATGTTGTTTAGATTCCGGGATGCCACTATTATCTACCATATGTTTCATCTCTGTGTAGCGTATACATCCAGAGCATTCGGAAGTACATACATCTTTATACCAACAATTAGAATTCAACTTGTTTTCCTTCCCTTCTGCACTGTTCCTTAAATTCATCTAAACGCTTTTGGTCTTCCTCTGTAAACGATTCAACATGCCGCTTCCCTGTTTCATTTATTCTTCTATTACTGTTATTCGTCGTTATCATGTAGAATGTGGGGTATCCATGTTCGATACTGTACATGATTATATCTTCATAAGATGCACCACTATTATTTTTAATGGTAACAAGCTTATTCAATATCCCTTTATATTGAGTCCTACCTCGTATTCTTTTTTGTTCCATTGCTATATCTAAATGCTGTATTAAAATATGCCGTATTTCTTCACAGTGATTTGTAATTATAAAATCATCTATAAGGTTAATACAGGACTCATATAAATTAGGTGATTTTTTATTCTTAGACTTAGCACTTCCTATAAAGGAAGTAGAAGTAGAAGTAGATGATTTACCAGGATTCGATATATTTATATCTTTAGATATAACTTTATTACTTGTATTATTATCTATATTAATAGTTCGTACTTTTTGTGAGTCTGCCTCGTACTTTTTGTGAGTCTGCCTCGTACTTTTTACAACTCTAATTTTTCTATGTCGCCCGTCAAATGACATCACTTCAATCATTTTTAACTCTTGTAATTTATTAATCGCATTTGTAACTTTTGATTCACTGCATTGGCAAAAATTCGCGAAATATTTATTACTAGCAATGCAATGATTCTCATTATCAAGACTATCTATTTCAACAAATATACATTTTTCGAGTATATTTAAGTCATCTCGTAACCATAATTCTCTTGGTATCCATACACCTTTAAAGTCTCTATTATATTCCTCATTCATTTTCATAATATAATAACCTCAATTCTTTATCATTCATATATGGTACACATTTTTCAATCACATCTAAATAATTATATAAATCATTCAGATTTTTTGAAGTATTATTTGCTTTGCCTGAATGTAATTTTATATCACTTAATTTAATTACATCTATACTCCGTACGCATTCATTGTAATACTCATGTAATTTATGGTGTAAATCTTTTGGTAATGCCACTAAATTTGTTATATCATTATTAGAATGATTGTAGTCAATATGATGTATATCAAAATCTTTTGGTATTTTTATATTTAATTGTTCTTCATAAAATTTTCTATAATTCATATATCTCCTTAAATAAAAAGACTTTACTCTTTGGAGGTAACGGCTCCGCTGAGTAAAGTCATTGATTGGACGGTATGAGGTTCTTCATCGACGAAGCCCGTTACACTCCGTCCAACCTGTTTCATGTGCACTATTTACTATACACATGGTAATTTTAGAAGTAAACGATGATAGATTATTTTTTTATTGTTTTATAAATAAGCTCGATTTGGTCCTCACATTGTCCATTAACATCTTCCCATAACAGTTCCCGCTCCTTGTCTATATCCACTCCTTCTTCCGGAAACCATCTTTCTTCGCAAGCTTCTATGGTATAGAAGGTATCATTCACTTTAATAGACATACGACTGGTGAATTTCAAGCTATGGGTTATTCCTTTAGATACGTAAGATTCAGATTTCTTTCTACCTGCCATTATGATTCCTCCAGATTGAATATACAATCAATATTGCAAATTCCGATGCGAGTGTCATCAATACTCCTGCCCAAAATTCCGGGATGTACATAAGCGCCTCCTTATATTGTTCTTAGCGTAGGAACTTTCTTTACTGTAATGAATTTATCCAGATTTTTTAATGCCTCCTGAACAGGTTTAGACTGACTGTCCATGTTATACAGTAACTTCTCCAAAGAATCCGAATCTATAACTTCTTTGGTAACAATGACCCCAGCATCACAGAATGCTTTATGATATTTCTTATCCTGTAGATATTCCAGTAATTTCACCTCGTCCATACTTTTACGACAAGACTCGGTATAACTTACACCACCTTTTCCTTCTACGGTAAATGTATCCAGTTTAGCTTCCGCCATGATATTCTTAATCTGACCATTCTCATTATCTACAGTCTTTTTAAGAGTATCAAATTCCTTTTTATGTGCCACATATTCCGGCACCAACCCTTCCAACATTTCTTTAGCGGCTTTTTTTGTTAATTTTGTTGCTCCCATTTTTTGTCCCTTTCCCATGGTATTTTCCCATGATTCCATTTCTTCCTCTTGGAAGATGTGTTCTAAATTCAATCAATTTATACACATCTTCACGATTCCAATAGCGTGTCTGTTTTTCTCCGTCCTGCTGAAACTGGGGTAGCTTCTTAAAAATCTTATCCTCTGGATGATTTTTTTGATAACGATACCACTTGTTAATGGTTTCAGAAGAACATCCCATCAAGACAGCTACTTCTTCTATTTTGAGCTTTTCCATTTTAGTCACCTCCTTGCCTGTTAAATATAACCCTACATTTTTATAATTGTAAACTCAATTTAGAAGATAATCTAATACCTCAGAACTGCTGACATTTAATTTTCCATCAATTAAAGCATCTGCCATAAGCCCTTTTTTCTCTACTAATTCATGTATTCTTTCATCAATGGTATCTTTGCACATAAGAGTATAAATTGTCACGTTCTCTGTCGTTCCTATTCTATGACATCTATCTTCTGCCTGGTCTTTTAATGCCTTATTCCAGGGCTCGTCCATAAATATTTCAACTGTTCCTGCCGTGAGTGTAATTCCAGTTCCCATTGCCCCGACGGTGCCTATCATTACCTTTATATCTGGATTATTCTGAAACGCATCAACCATCTGCTGTCTCTCATTATCCGGGGTTTGTCCTGTTATAAGTCCATATCCATATTTCATACGCTCACAGATGGCATCTGTTATTTGTGTCCAGTTAGAGAAGATAACAACCTTTTTTCCATTCTCTATCGCTTCTTCTACAAGTTCTTCCATTCTATCCAATTTAGCAGATTCCTTAATTGTGGAAGAAAGTATCCCAGTATAGCCAGTAGCTTGTCTCATGCGTATAAGTTCTGCCAGCGGATTACTTGCCATTTTTATTTCATCTATGTGCATCTTGATATCCATGGTTATTTCTTTATAAATCTGCTGCTGCTTTGCGGACATCTCTACATACTCATCTATATGAAGTTTTTCGGGAAGGTCAAATACATCAGTCTTTAATCTTCTAAGCATTATCTCGTTCAGTCGCTCCTGAAGTTCATCTAAATTCTTATAACCCAATACTTCATAGCCGCCAAATCCACCAAATACTCCGTAATGCTGCTTGAAAGAATAAAATGCGTGTTTCTCATATCCCAGCCACTTCAAAATGATGTACAAATCAAATGGCTTGTTCATTAACGGGGTTCCTGTCATTGCTATCATTGTCTCGGCTCTAAGTTTAAGAATACCTTTTGCCTGCTGGCTGGAAGGATTTTTTGCTTTATGGGATTCATCAAACGCTATCATTCCAATTAAACCACATTCACAAGCCTGTTTCAGTGCATCTACAATAGTCGCATCCCGCAGTGATTCTACATTCGTTATAATGAAATAATTATCATTATCCCAAAGATTAACCACGTCATTATATTTATCCTGGTTGCTACCTATTGTAAGTCTGCCACGCTGCATTCGCTGTCCCAGTATATAAGAACCTTCATCGGAATGTGTCTTTATCTCATTCCGCCAGTTCCATTTCAGTCCATTGACTCCACATATAATAAGACAATGCTTATAATTTTTGGATAATTTCCGTGCAACTGCTATATCTATAACTTGCTTTGTCTTACCGAGTCCCTGTTCATCCCCGAGCAGCCATTTATCATTATCCAGCCCATATTGGAAAGCCTGTAATTGATGTTCAAAGGGCTTTGTCTTAAATTTGAAATTTCCAGGAACTTCTACTGAATGCTTTTCCAGTGAGATATAAGGCCCTTCGATTGTAAACTGTTCATCCGGGAGCTTTTCTACAAGCTTTCCCAGCCTGTCCAGCGGTAATTCCCATTCCTTCTCTGACTTGTGCCAAAACTTTGAAGGAAACGACCTTACTACTTCAACAATTTGATTATCATAGGGAAAAGATAAAAATATTGAATTCTTCCCGTTAAGCATCTTCGCTTCACGTATATTTACAGTAATCATCTTCCGTCCTCCTTGATAGTGGTTATAGTTTTTCAGGGTAATACCGTCATAAATAGTATACTACACATTTATTTATAAAGTCTACCCACAAAAAATCCAGTAATATCAAGGGTTTTGACTTCCTTTTAATTACTGGATTATGTATTATTTTCCTTATTATATGGAATTTTATTTCATCTTATTCATTACTTGCTGGAGTGTCTGAGTTAATTCGCGTCTTTCTTTGTATGTATCAGTCCCGCAGTATAAGGTAATTACAAAATCTTGAAGCTCCTGACATACGAATTTGAAACTATTAAGCATAGGCTCCGGTCCCAGTTCATTAGATTGATACTGAATCTTATCATTAAGATATTGATTATATGCTGGCAATATATCATCCAGCTCTTTTCTTATTCTGTCCATGCCACTCTCCTAAAAATAAGGCGGGACTTTTACATCCCGCCTATTTTGTGATTAGTTCATATGCTCTAATCTACGCTTCATATCTTCGATGCTCTTCTTCAACTGTTCTTTTTCATCGTGTCGGCTGTATTCGTCATATGAACCATCCCTGCTTGTATAACGTCCCATTGCATCACGTCCACGGCGACCACTATAATCTTCGCTATAGCGTCCGTCTCCGTCACCGTCTCTTCCTCTACGTGCATTGCTTTGTCCGTCATACGAACCCTGACCATAACTATTGTATGAGCCACGATTTGACATTCCGTCCATACTCATATCATCACGATAACTATATCCTCCGGAATATCCATCTCCACCTCTACGTGAATATGCTCCATATCCCTGCTCTTTAGCCTCTTTCATCTCGTCTAATACAGTAAGGTAATAAACAGATTTAATGGCTTTATACGCATTATCCATTTCCGAAGGAGATATATCGCCTTTCTTTGTTATCTTCTCTATCTCATCTTCCAAGAGTTCACAGAAGTCATCACTTATTCTTTCTTTCATAGCGTACCTCCTTTCTTATGCTATGCGTGCAACTGTAAGGTTTGCATTCTGTACATTGATTGCAGGTGCCGGAGTTGTTGCAGGTGTAGCACTTTCTGATGTGTTCTCTACACTCACATTGAAGCAACAACATTTAGGGACAGTAATTATTGCGGTAGACGTTACATTGAAGTATTCATCTACTGCCGCAGGAGTGACTATTGCTCTACTGGTAAGAATGGGCTCTCCATCAAGTGCTATCGCTATTGATATAGGCCCTACCGTGCCACCTTCGGGAACAGCAATGTTCCCATTGAAGGTGACTTGATACCGTGCAAAGCACGATGTAGGACTATTGACAGCACCGCGGAGAGTTACAATTCCTGATTCATTTCTATGCAGTACATAGCCTTTCGGACATCCAATCGTGGTATTTAATATCACGGGTTGATTAGGCTGTACGAGTTGAATTGGATTATAGGTAAACTCTGCCATGATGTTACCTCCTTAAATTGTTCCAGCGTATCCACAACCGCAACCCTGACCTTGGTTGCAAGTGAATATAGGTGTTCTGCCATAGACAGGAGTTGACGGAACAGGACAATTTGAAAGTCTGTTATAAAGTTGGTCAACTTCATCACTAAACCCTTGCTGAATGAAGGCGTTCTGTGCCGTCTGTGACTCTCTAAGTGTTGCCATGTTGAGTTGACTGCGGAGATTATCGTTTTCTCTCTTATACCCATCAAGTTCAAGTTGGCAAAGTTTGTCAAGAATAGCCTGGGTATTTGCGGTAGATGTGGCTCTATCAGCACATGCCTCGGTTGCTATCGTATATTTAAGGTCCTGTGTGGCCATCCTATTATCACAGCAACATTGAGCAAGTTGTGACTGAACGTTATTAAAGCCTTGATTCATCGCAGTCTGATTAGCAAATGCGGTCTGCATATTTGCCATCTGTCTTGTGTTTGCTCCCTGCTCTACGCCTGCGAAACCATTGGCAAGTGACATCTGTATATCACTTCCGGTGTTACATAACTGAGTAGAAAGAGCGGCAATGCCATCACGCACTGATGTGATATTATCATTCAGCATAGCGTTCTGGAAGCCATTATTGGTATTAGCGTTAATTCCTTGCTGACCGTTCATAAGCCAAGGGAACTCATATCCGCCTCCACCAAATCCGCCGAAGCCTCCGCCCCAGCCATTGCCCATAAGAGCGAACAGGAACAAGATGACCCACCAACCGTCTCCGCCAAATCCACCGAAGCCATTTCCATAGCCTCCAGCATAAGCGGGAGCGACCGGCATATACATTCCAGTTCCATTACCATCTGTTAATGCCATTTTATTTTTCCTCCTTATAAGATTTTATTTATATCCAAAACCTATGCGCATCTTGGTTTGAATATCAGAATAATTTAATTCCTAATTGATTAGCCTTCTGTGTCAACACATTGAGTTGGTCTTGTGTCATCTTTCCCGTATTCAGTAAATATTGAACTGCTCCATGTGGGTCATTTCTATATTCTGCTGGAACGTCTATTTGTTTTTGTGCTAACCATTGAATTGGATTCTGCATAAATTGAGCAAATACATTTTCATTATTGTTAGGTGCCAATGATGTATCAGCAAGCGGGTTGCCTCTTCTTAGTTTCATTTGGTTTCTCCTTTCCTAATTCTGCTATTCTTCTTTCAAACTCATCACGAGTAATAAAATTATCTGTATCTACATGTTGAGGAACTGCTTCTGTCCGTTCTGTAAAATCAAAAACTCTTAACGGCATGGGCATTCCACTTGTATCTACAGATTTGATATAGAATACAGGTTCCTCACTATCAAGCATCATAATTGTATTCCCAGGAGCGACGGGATAGGATTTTGCCGCCGCATTACCTTGTACCCATATGATGCTATTATGAGATTGATTCTGCTGAGGTTGTTGCTGAGTCTGTGGTGCTTGCATTTGTGGATATGCAGGATAATTTGCAAGCGGTTGTTGATAAGGTGATGTTACTACGGGATTGAATAGTGCCATAATTATTCCTCCTTGTGCCAATAATAAATGGGTGTTTCCTGACCGGAATCCCACGCATCAAAATAGTTACCGTTTTCAACTGCAATTACATGAGTACCTGTAGCAAGTACATACTCACCATAAGGGTGTTCTATACAAAAATCTTTGACGGTATAACAATTAGGACAAGTATCTGGAATTACATGCCGATGAAATCCATTATTCTTTAATACATTTCCCCATACCGCATTTGATGAAGGCATATCATAATCTGTGAATCCCTGTGCGACTACTTCCATATAAACATATTCCCAGTCTTTATCGAGTGCTTTTGCAAGGGCACGAATCACACAATCCCCGACATTCTTTCCTGCAGGGTTTGGATTGTATGGGATGAACATTATTTTTATCCTCCTCTTGATAAATTAAGAGTGCATGAAAAGGACTGCATCTCTTTTCTTGCATTATGGAATTTAATTGATTTGAAATATCAACCATGATTTATTCTCCTTACTATTAGAGAATAAAATAAAAAGAACCCTACAAAATGTAAGGTTCCTTTACAGAAATTATATGAAAATTTTTAGATGACTCTTAGTATTTTACTTCTAACACGTTTTGATAATTTTGCGACCTGTGCTTCAGATACATTTAATTCCATTGCTATCTGTATATGAGATTTATTCTTTGCCTTCATATTAAAATAAATCATTTCATCTTCAGTGAAGTTACACAACTCTCTAAATTTATTTAATTCTGGTACGGTAAAATCATATATTTTCATCTTACCACCAATCTACTAAAACACCATGTAAGAATTTGAAGCAATGTTCACTTCCATATTCATCTCTATAATGATATTCTCCAGTTTCTCCATAATAAACGGTTGTGCTATCTCTCCATTCTGTAACTCCAAAACTGTCTGATGAAAGTACAACTTGATTTCCATTGATATGTATTCCTGAAGAATCTCCGACATATCCATACATATCAATATAATTATTATCATTATACTTGATATAACTATCATATATATGAACATCACCTGTATATAATTCTCCATGTATTTCTGCCTCAGAACAAGTTACTTTTCCGTCCCAAGTTAATGTAAAATTATCAGATTCTATATAGATTCTATTTCCAGTTAAAGAAATATCCCCGCCATCAAGTGTTAAAGCCGATGATACTCCATTTTTATCAACTTTTAGACTTATTTGACCCGCCATTTGACTTATCTGTGAGGATAAATAATTATCACCAGAAGCTCGGGCATTGACTTCACTTGTAATACTATTCGCATTTTGAGTTATCCGGGATGATAAATTATTATCGGCATTTGTTCGATTAGTTATTTCACTCGTAAGACTACTGGCAGTTTGTTCAAGTCTGGAATTGACTTCATGACCATACTCATCAACTGCTTCTATTTCCGATAGTAAATGTTCCGCAGTAATTTCAAACAGATGATATGAATATTTTTCTTGTGGAACCCATTCATATCCGGTTGTTGATATTGCTAATCCTGTATTCCATTGCCATCTTTGTCTAACATTCGTTCTATATGGATGTTCACTTTCGGGCTTATCTTTTATTCCAGATATAACTGTTTGAGTATAAGATGGTACAGTCTGAACAGTGGGCATATCAACCAAAGGATTCTCAGAATAAACAGTATCTATCGCCGCTATTGAAAATCCATAATCTTGTATGGAACCATCAGTGTACCAGATGACATAGAATAGATTAGTTGGAATAATACAAGATTTTCCTGCAATATTATTTGTACTTCCTCCATATCCACCATAAAATAATCTTGAACGTCTCCATTGGTTATTATAATAACAATAAATAGCCACATAATCAGCGGAACCTTCAGTAGATGAATCTGTTCCAAAAGTTAATCTTACCGCATTTGGTTTTTTCGCCCATCTATAAGTTCTTCCTTCTGCCGTATTATAAAAAGTGCAATCAAGATTTTTTTGTTTAAGTGCTTCAGTCGTCCATTCATTTGCAGGATAATTAGATGCTGTCGGAACATATGAACCACTATACGTTGGGTGCATATCTTTTGTTCCTTTTTGGACTTCCATTACTATATGCTCATCTGTTACTTCAAATCTTGAATTAACCTCATCTTTATAATCTCCAAATTCTAATCTAAATTCCTCTACATTGTAGGTTAATTTAGAATATTTTTCATTCATTATAATTAAGTCATTATTCAAATTCCGGGAACTCTTTCCAAGTTTCTGCTCTCCCTTGCATATCATAGTTTGCTCTATTAACTGAGAAGCGGAAAACTCTTGCTCCATGATATAGAAATCGCCTTTTGGAGTATGTATTCTATCGCCTAACTCATAGAATAAATCGCCTACAATCATCTTCACATTTGCAGGTCTATAAGTGAGTTCCGAAAGATAATCAAGCAATGTCTGTCCAATAGCTTCTAACTCATTTGTTCCCATATCATAGAGGAATATATTACTTGACATCTTGTAAGTATTCTCGGGAGTTCCCACAAGATATTTCAACTCATTATCACTATCATAAAATTCAATGCCTGTGACTGCATCGACTGTATAATCCTCAAATTGAGAATTTAATCCTTCATATAGATTAGTGATATCCTTGGTCTGTTGTTCTGTTTGGAATACGATGAACTCTAAGGTACCATTACGTGAAAAATGAGGAAAACAACCATTTATCTCACACAGCATCTGCAATACTGTTCCGAATGCCATATAGGTGAAATCTACATTTTTACGAATCACCACATTATCATTATCAAGTTCTACATCTTCAAAAGGAACTTCTTGTGTAAGTAATAAAGACTCACGGCATTCTTTAACCGTTGCCGTTTCTTTATCTGCCCAAAACAAATTCCACCAACCTGCTACATTAACATCCCGTAAAGCATAGGCACTATCATATGCAACAATTTGTCTATCCAGTTCAGTATTATCTAATTTGCACGAAACGACCTGTCCAAAGAAAATATTCTTATAAACTCCATCATCTTCCATATAGACTTGAATATACTTTCCAGATATATCATCTATATCATATACAGTCACTTCAAACTCGGAACAGAATAACTGTCCGAAGGTTATTTGACTATCTACAATCACTTCACTAAGATGAACACTTCCTTGGACGATATTGCTAAACTCTATCCATTCTGCTGGAAATAATTTATCACTGGGAAATATATCTTCGCTTGGATATAGCAGTTTTTGAGAAGATGAGTAGGAAATGTAGATTTTTCTATTATCAATATTTATATCTCTTATCATTTTAATACTCCACGCACTCTATCGTAATTTCTTTATAAATGATATCAGTATCCGTTATTTTATAAATGGGAAATTGAATATCCGGTCGGTAAAAGTACCCGGTCTTATATTCGTTATCCTCATCATTCCAAAATTCCAGTTCTACTTTCCTTTGAGTATGGTCTACTTCAGCATCTGTAAAGAATGATTGAACTGCCTGTTTTTGTGCGAGATGTAATTTAGGACGAGTTTGAAATTGAAATGATGACTTTTTTCCTGCCGCCGTCACTCTTGTTAAATCTCTTGTATTCTCATCACGGAATGCTTTTATCTCTTCTCTTGAATTAGGAGTGCTGTCCCATGTTTCAAGTTTCATGCAATCATGTGGGAATATCTGTCCTGTTGATACTGCTTTGAGTAAATATCCTCTAAATGCTTCCATGTTATCTCCTTATACAAATGAAGGAACATACTGTCCAAGTTGCTTGTATCTCTTTTCCTGCTCATCAAATACTGCTCTTGCAACAACTTTCTTATCAAGTGTTAATTCTACAGGAGGAAGGTTTGTTGAATTATCCTCCATTGTTTCTAATAACTCTCTCAAAAGTCTCTTGATATCGCCGTTACCAGCCTCGTTTCCTCCGCCTGCATTACTCATTGCCATACTTGTCGGGATAACTTTTCCGACGGCAATGTCGGGGACGGTAAGTTGCTTACCGCTTATCCCATCAAGGACATTGGATATACTTGTGAATACATTTGAAATCTTTTCGAGCTTATCAAGCATATCTCCCAGTGAATCAATCACAGCATTATCTACAGGACTAAACAGGAATTCATCTGACGTGTCATTCATTACATCTACAAGATTTCCTGCTACATCTTCTACGGCACTTTCTGCTTGACTGTATCCATCTTCAATTCCTACTGCAAGACCTTCTGTAATAGACCCACCTATCTCCGCAAATACTTTTGAAGGTGAATTTATTTCTAATACACTCCGGGCAGACTCTCTAAGTCCGTCAAACTTACCACGAACCCAAGATGTTAAATCATCCCATTTTTCTTTAATACCTTCTTTTAATCCATTAACTATATCTCTACCAATGGATATAAACTTCTCTGCCTTCTGTTTAAGAGTATCTTTCAGTACATTGAATTTTTCTATAATATTGTTCTTAAAATCTGACCAGCGTTCACTCACTCCTGATTTCAGCTTATTGATGAGGGCTTTACCATTTTCCTTAAATTTTTCAAACTTCTGTTGAATAGAATCTTTCAGGGCTTGAATTTTTTCATCGAAGAAAGGCTTTATTTTTTCAGTCCACGTCTCTTTGATTCCCGCTAACAAAGATTTAATTAAAGCGATTCCGAACTTCTTAAATATTGTAGAGGTAGAATCTCCACTTTCAATTCCAGATATACCCCATAATTTTTCAATCGCCTGCATTAAAGGCTCATATAGATTTGTCCTGATCCATTCTTCTATGCTACTAAATCCTTCTTTCAATCCTTCTCCGAAATTTGGACAACACTCTTCAGCTATGGCAAATAAAGCATCTCCTAATAATTTCTTAGAAGAATCCTTCACAGATTGTTTAAGTTGAACTCCCGTTAAAATAAGATTTCCTATAAGTTCAAGCAACTTCGCTCCTAATTCCAGCCAGTCAATGCCTTCTACAAGTTCTACGAAAGCATTGTATAGATCTTCAATTGCTTGTGACATATCCATGCTATTAAGGAAGTCGAGTAATCCAATAAATAGATCAGATAATGTCTCTCCTACTTTTGCCCAGTCTATTCCAGTGATAAGATTATGAATTTGAGTACTGAATTCCTCTCCGGCAGCTGCCCAATCTAAATTCTTAATGATAGTATCAAGGGAGGTGACGATTCCATTCAAACTTGTTGTAAGAGTCTCTGTCACTTGCGTCCAATCTATTGACGTAAATAATCCAGTAATTCCATCTGCTACTGCTTTACCTGCGGATTCCCACACTCCAGGAGTTTCCACGAAAGTCTTAATAGAGGCAATAAGTCCATTTATTCCATTACCGATGGTCGTTCCCATCTCTTCCCATTTAATATTATCTAATAACTTCTTAAATGATTCACCTAACGCTGCTCCAATCTCTTCCCATTTAATATTTTCAATAGCGGTCTGTGCAGCTGTAATAATTCCATTTATTCCTGTAGATACAGTCTCGGATAATTTATCCCAGTCCACATTCTCAAACCAGTTATTGATAAATTCTGCTATGGACCCTCCAATACTTTCCCATAATCCTTCAGTATTGACTAATCCATATATGAAATCAATAAGAGCATTCCACTTATTAGCAAAGAATTCACCTAATTCATCCCAATTTACATTATCGAATAAAGATTTAAGGGCTTCACCTACTTTACTTCCAAAATTTTCAAAATCAAATTTTTCTAAGAAACTGTTAAGAGTCTCAATGATAAGATTTATTCCATCCGCGATAGTTTTTCCAAGTAACTCCCAATCAAATGCTTCTACTAATCCATTCAATATTCGGGCTATATTTGAAGCCCACTCAATTGCTTTTGATTTAACATTATTTATCCAATTATCTACAACTTCGAGAGCAGTATTAAGGGATTGGGCAATCATAGCACCTACACTCTCCCAGTCTCCAGATTTAATTGCTTCCTTGAACTTATCTATCCAATCATTGATAGTATCATCAAGTATGGAATCAATAGGGACTTCTTCAAACATATCTGCAACCCCATCACCTAATCCAGAAAGTCCATCTAGATAATCATCCGGATTGATTTCCTCCATAACAGGGTCTTCAAATTCTGCCATATCATCTAAGGCATCTTCAAATTCATTACTGCTTTCCGTGGCGATTACATTCAATTTATCATAATTACCAAGAGCGGAATTTGCTTTCTCCTGGGCCTCTGCATATTTTTTAGCAGCCTTTGCTTGTCGCTCTTCGGCCTTTGCTTGAGCTTTAGCTCTTTTTTCTTGAACTGCCGACATTTGCTTAGCATACTTTTCTTCTGCTTTCTTTTTAGCTGCTTGATATTTCTCATTAGCTTTAGTAGCAGCATCTTGCGCTTTACTTCCTCCAGTAGAATTCGCAGCGGCATTGACAGATGTCTTTTTTGCTACCGTAATCGTACTTTTACCCGTAAGACTTGCTATAATAGCTGCGACTTGCTTTGCCATTGCTGCTAATCTATCCATAACAGCTGCGATAGCAGGTGCCACAAATTGTATGACAGGCGCTGCTAACGTAGCAAGACTATTCTTAAGATATAACACAGAAGATTGAAGTTTGGATACCGCTGCATTGGTATCATTCATACCATTGTTAAATAATATAAGATTATTAAGTCCTTCTGAAATCGCTGCTCTTAATCTATTGAATAACATTATGAGTGATCCTATCCCGAGTGCATATTTCAAGAAATTCTTAACAAGTCCTCCAATAGAATTATTATTACGATTTATTTCTGCTCTATGTTTTACCCAATTAGAAACAGCCTCTTTCACTTTACCAGCCATTTTTCCAATTGAAATAATTAACTTAGAAACACCTGTTTTCACAGTAACCAATACAGTAGCAATTGACTTAAAAGCATTTCGTAATTTCTCAACGATAGCAGGCTGCTTTTTAATCTCCTCAGTGTTTTCTTTATGACGTATCAATTGCACTTTCAATTTATCATTACATTGTACAAGTTTATTTTCTAACTTATTATATTCAGGAGTCATTTTAGGATCTTTGAAGGCATTTTGTGTTTCTTCCATTTCCTTCATACGATTTTTAACATCATAGATCTTATTACTCACCGAATCCAATTTTTCTTCTACAGAAGTCCATTGACTCATCTTAGTAGAAAATTTTTCTGCTTGTGCAGACAATGATTGATATTCTTTGTCAAGTTTTTCTGTTGCCGCAGTCGTCTCCATAGTTATTTGCATAATCTTATCTGGATAAGCCTGTTTCAATTTTTCACTACCCTCAACAACACGTTGAAGAGCAGCTCTATTTTCATTCATCTTCTCCTGAAGTTCTTCCCATTTATCACGAACATCACTCAAAGATTCTTGTCGAGTAAGTAATTTATCAAATTCTTTATCAAGTTTTGCTAACTCATTTTGTGCTTTTGAATATTCTTCAGTAGGTATTTGAGTATCAGCTAATTCCTGCATTTTAGAGGTTAATTCAGTAGCCGTCTCAACAGACCGCTTCATATCCTGATCTAATTTTGTTATTTTGGAATTAGATGCTCCAGAATCGTCTTTGAGGATATCATCAACTTGCTTTGCCAGTTGTTCAGCATCCTCTATTGCATCGGATGTATCAAAACCTAATGGGATTATAACTTCACCATCTGTACCATTCATGATTTATCCTTTACCACTATTCCACATCCTACGAATTTCAGCCTCTTCGGCTTGCTGTGCCTTTGATCTAACATCGAATGTGAAATACTGTGGATTTTCTATGCGAAACTTCTTTTCATGTTTTTCGAGAGTTTTATTGGTAGCTATCTTATGACGGATAGAAACCACTGTAGATAATGCACATTCACCTACGGCCATATAATATCCCATAAATGTCCACCAGTGAATATATTTTTCAGCACGTACTTCCTTCCCAGCAACTTGGTTAATAGCGGATACAACTAACATTTCATCAATATCCCAGTCTATCAACTTATAATCTTTCTTATTGTCCTCAACTTCCGGCATACGACAGTTAAAAAATTCATACATTTTTATTACTGCTTCAGCTATATCCGGGAATGCATCTAAATCTTCTATGTCATTGAATCCATCATAGAAAGTTATAAGGGCAGCAGAAAGTCTTTCTACTTGTGTCAAATCATAATCGTTTAATACATTAAAACAGTCCAACACCATGCGATAATCTCCATTATCACGAATAGCGAAGGACTGTCCTAATATCTCTATTCTTGTGGGTAATTCGTACATCTTACCTCTTGGTATATTTGTCTGTGTGCTTCTTCGTCCTTGCCTTTATCTTGCTATATTCATGCTTGATATTGTCAGCGTAGAGTGTCAGTAAAGAATCTAAGATGTGTTCGTATCTTATCTGTCCCTGCCAAGGGTCTATCATCTTTCCCTTGCCAGCACATACTTCACTGACGTTGGAATCGAAGATATAATCAACATGCTTCCGCATTGCTTTATCGATAGCAGCTAACTGTTCACTAAACTTTTCATCATCAGTGTCCAGCACTCCAATCTTCTCAACTTCTTTTTGAAGATTTGCCCAACCTTTTTCCAGTCTCTCCATGATTCCCATATCGGAGATATCAAGTTCAAGGATTTTATTAGGGTCTCCATTTACACGGAATTTCTTCTTCTTAGGAAGAGCGATTTGTATGTCAATTATTTCTTCCTCTTCCTGCACGGGCAGTTTTTCCTCCACCCGTGCATTCTCCTCTATCTTTACAGACTTTTTTCTACTCTTGTTATCTTCTGTAAGCATAAAGCATATCTCCTTATACATTCACATCGGGTGTGAACTCAAAGTTATTCTGAAGCGAATCCACGACACCGGCAGTTGCCTTGTTTGAGAAGTAAACCGTTATCGGGAAATTAACCTTGGTATCTCCACCAAGTGAATCGTAGGTTATGGTACAGTCATCTTGCTTCTGTGCTCTGTATCCACTGGTAGAATTTCCAAGGTATGAAGTTATGATGTACATTGTGAACTGATTGAGTTCTGTAACTGCATTTCTGAACATGATATCATGCAGCTTGGCTGCCAGCTTTGAACCTCCCAGTATAAGGAACGGGTCGAAGCTCTGCTGAGGCTGAGTCTTGTTCAAATCTGTGAAGTTATTTCCTCTGATATCTGTGGATGTCTCAATATCGGGGTTGAACTCAATACTGGAATCCTCAGTTCTTGTTCCAAGGAACTCTCTTGTCTCAACTGCCTTGTAATAAGTATCAGCCGCGAATGTAGGAGCAGTGCTTCCACTCACATGGATATACACATCTCCACTCTTGGTATAATAGGTATTGTACTTTGTTGCCCAATCATCCGGCTCAGTTGCAAGTAATTCATACTCATTCCATGCCGCAACGGTTATGAGCGATTTACGCTCGGCTCTCTGTCCATCTGACAGATTGAACTGTTCTACTGCCATTTTCTTATCCTCCTATTGCCATATTCTTTTTGATGTATCTATATAGTCTATCTGAATTGATATGCTATACTTTGCCAATGCTGGCGAACTATTGCTATCAATACCATTCAAATTAGGATTCTCTGTCAGTACTTTCATTTCCTGTACGATACAGTTTTCTCCGAAGTTCGGATAGTTATGCAAATCCTCCTGATCATTGATCCAATCAATAAGGGCTTGCACAGTTGCCATATCTTCAACATTCTCATCCACATAACCTGCTTCTTTTACGATAGGGTTATATGCTACTGACTTGAAATCTATTAAAGAGAATGAATACTGTTTTAGCACATCGCCGTTGATATAATTTCTATTGGTGACCTTATCATTTCCTAATGTAATTATCTGCTTATTATCTTCTTTAGCATGAATAAAATTAAAAAATAATGGGTCTGCCTGTACTTCAGGACATTGAATTATGAAATCTATCATGGCTTGATTCTTATCCATTATTTCACCTTCGATGCCCTTCTGCGTATAATTTTTTCAACTTTTCTAAAGAACTCTTCGCCTTTATCCCTCATCATTGCTTGATCCCATCTTGCAGATGCCAGAGGATGATAATCAAGTGTATGATTAAACTCTAAGCCTTCGTACTGATAGTGTGCATACGGCTGATAATATCTTACATACTCAGGAGTGACCTCTACTGTTTGAGAAAGTGGACCTTCTAAGAATGGTACATACGGATCCATCATCTTTGCAAAAGTGTTAGAACATTCTAATCGCGTTTCGGCATCAAGTATGTCATTGAGTTTCTTTTCTACTAATTCTTTTGGAATTTTTACCCTTACTGACATTACTTACCTCTCACCCAGTAATGCTCTTCGTTACGTGCTACCCCAGTATTGATTGATATTTCCTGTATTTCTATACAGCCTCGCAAATCTTTGTATTTTGCCAATAAATCTGTTGACCTATGGCCTTTTTGGTATTCGTTTATTTCATCCGGTACATCGCCTTTGATAATAATATCTCCAGTTCCAAGGGTGAAATATTCACTCATCTGGTCGTTGGGTAATTCTACCCAAGCATATTTTTCAAGGAATGTATCGTCCTTAGGTATCCGGCAAATAACTCCTTCAGTATCTAACGCCACATCATTGACAACTGCAATACTTCCAGTAGCCTTCCAAAAACAATTCTCAAGAACTGTTCTAAACCAACTCACTATCTGTGTCTGAGGGTCTACATACTTATTATAAAGAGTTAATGTAGTATCCCACCATAACGGATATCCCATATTATTCACCCGGGTACAGCCCACGATATAACACCTTATGCCCTAATGAATTAACTACTCCATTCAAGTATCGTTGAATAGTATCTTTCATCTCTGATTTGAATAATTCAACTAACTGGGAAGCGGGTACTGTGTTATAACTTATTGAAACACCGTCATTTGACTGAGACGCTATATTGGTTACTGCTGACTGTTCTTCTGAAGTTCCTGCCGTTCCTAAAGTATCGGCTTTTAATTGAAGTATTTTGATAAGACTGTAAATACATCTTTTAAGGGATTCCGGATATTCCGTTTCACCCATAAGCCGATTAAACGTATACCAATTCACAAGACTTTCAGCCTCAAACTCATAATCATTAAAGGTGGCTTCATCTAATGTTCCGCCCATATTCTGATATTCTTCATATGTGAGATACATTGAATCCACCACCTCTCTTGATTATACTGACTTTTTAGACGTTGTCTTCTTGACCGTCTTGGTAGGCTTGTCAGCCTGTGTCAGTTTTGATTTGAGTTCTTCCACTTCTGCCTCAAGCTCTGCAATCCTTTGCCTGCTCTTGACAAATTCCTGTTGAAGTGTGGGAACATCTTTAGGTACCGCTTCTTTTATAAGCTTTCCATCCAAGGTATAAACGCTATAACCCATGTCATAGTATTTATCGGCCTCGTTCTTCGTAACCTTAAGACTTACATTCCCACGTCTTACTTTGTAATCAAGTTCTGCCATAAATTACACTCCTTATCAGCTACCCATTGTGAGTGTGCCGTGCTCGGTTATGTTGAACTGAATTGCATCTGACTTCTTGTTGAGGATAAATACATCCTCAAATGACTCCTCGTAATAGATATACTTTCCTTCGGAGCCAGCACTGGGAGCATCCAGTCTGGAGAAGGTGTATGATACGGGAGTGATGACTGCCAGAGGATGTACCAGGAACATATTTATCTGGTCTGCATCGCTCTCAGGAGCGTAGCCCTCTGTGAAGTCGTATGCGGTCTTCATAAGCGTTGAAGGAACAGGAACTATCTGTACCTGGTCAAGTCTGTTCACACGCCTGTCAATCGCATTAGGTCCAGATGTGATATCCATTGAACGGCTAATCTTATCTGCCTCCTTGAGTATCATGTTGACCTCATTGGTAACATAAAGGATTCTGCCGTTAGCAGGAACTCTTGCATTGTCCATCTTCAGCATCATGTTATCAAAGATTCCAAGGACGGTCTTTACAGTAATAACATCAGTGCTGGGAACATGATTTCCTGACTGCTCAGGACCTGCTACCTTTGTCCAGTCATCGTATACCTTAGAAATAAGATATGCGTCCATTTCAGGGAACTTCTTCTCTTCATTGAATACCTGAGTGATGTTAGCAATAGTTGCTACCATGTTGGTCTGGTCGATATCCATCGGATGAACGATTGTGGACCATTTTCTCTCGTTGGTAAGAGTCTTAGGCTCCCATGCGTTTGCATAATTCCTCTGTGCCAGTGCTATCGTATCACGATTCGCATTAACACGTCCGGTTGTGCTGATTGAAGGAATCTCAATCGTCTTAGCGTTTACCCAACGATATCTTCCATTATTGGGTGTGCCGTAAAGTGCTCCATAGTTGAGTACGTAGGGCCACATCTGAGAAAGGGCTCTGCTATACTCGGTTGCGTAATTCAGTGCGGCCATATTTGTGCCGCCATTGGTTGCGGGTGATCCCATTTTCTTATCCTCCTATTATTTTATCTTGCTTCCGGCATTGGTCTTACCGTTGCGAAATGAAATGCTTCCGAAAATCCACCTGTCGGGTCAGGGTTTGTATCATAAGAACCAGGAGTCGGTGCTACAAAAGTAGGAAGGGGTGATTCATGGTCTTCTTCCGGGACGTAATAATCCTCTTCTGTAATAAAAGCATCTGCATTATCTGCTGAATACTCATTTACGAAGTCCTCTGCGCCCATGATGGATTTTCCATCTTTAGAAAGTTTCAAGTTGCTGTTTATCATCGTATTGATGAAATCACGTTTTGCTGCGTTACTTGAAAAATTCTTTGTGGCTGCAAATTCTCTTACGGCAAATTCATATCCTTGCTTCGCAAGCTTGCTCTGCAATTCCTTTGTCTCTGTGTCATACTTCGTTTGAAGTGCCGTAAGACTGGAAGATAACTCTTCAAGTTTCCCTGCATCCACTCCAGCATTCTTTAACTGCTCTTGAAGTGAATTGAGGTCCGTTTCCCGAGTTTGAATCGTTCCATTAAGGTTATCAATCTGTACATCTTTGGCTTTCAAGTCATCGTTGTACTTGTTGATTGATACATACTTACCCTCTGAGATATCTGCGAACTTTGCTTTATTATCTCTTGCAAGTTCTTCGAACTGCTCATAAGTAAGCGACCCATCCTCTGTTGCTGCCAGTTCCCATAATTCTTTGATTGTCATTGTGCGATTCTCCTTTACATTCTTTATATCTGTTACTTGTATCTCCGCATTACAGGTTGCGGTTGAATGTGCGCTGCTTTATATCTCCCTGCGCTGGAGTTGTATGATAAAAGTCATTATTGACTATTTACCCATCATTATCCATTCGCTCTTTTTCAAACTGTTCAAGTCCATCAAGTCTTTTAAGAATTATCTTTATTTGCTCTTCGACTACTGGCATCCGAACTGCAAAATTATTGTGTTTCTTAACTTCCTCGGTGAGCATATCTATCTTGGTATCCATAACTGCCTGAGTCGTAGCAAGTTGATTTTGTATAGTCTGATTACTTCTCATGTTTGTAATAATGACACCAATCAGTGTCAAGCCACTTGTAATGAATGCGGTTATAATACCTTCCATCATATGCTCCTCTATCCTTATATTACAGTAGAAGAGAGTCCTAAAATGTGTCCGGACATTTTAAGACTCTCCCCATGAAGGAATCACGTGTTTTCGTGATATCATCTACTTTTTTAGTATACTGGTGATTTTTATTATTGTAAACTAATTAAACTGATATCTTATGGTAGCCACTAACTGTCATCTTTGACTTCTTACGACTCAATCCACAGGCATCTGAGAATGCATCATATTCTTTGGTATATCTATTGATTTTAGCCTGATACTTTTGAGCTAATTCAATATCTCCACTCTTACGGGCAGCTATTTGTCCATCTTTGTTTTTCCTGACAAGTGTTTCAAGTTGTCGCTGTCGTTGAGTGCATTCATACATCGTCATATGTTTACCATCAGAAGTTGTATATCCTTTAGCATTATTCTCTTTCATCTTTTCCAATTCTGCCAAGGTATAATTAGGTTTGGTAAATCCAACGATTATTGAATAGGTAAAATGTCTACAATTCCAAGTTCCTATCGCTCTTTCTATTGGAGCAAATTTATTTCCCAGTATATCTTCAAATGAAAGATTAGACTGTAATTTATCGTATTCCTCATTAGTGAATTGATGTCCTTGAATAGGTTCATGGTCTGGAGCGGAATTAGCGTGGACTGTTATTTCCTTTCCATCTGCGTCAAATTGTTTTCCAGTTTCATCTTGCACACCTTGATTTATCGCCCTTACTCCATCAAGTATATTTCTTCTCACGGCAGTATCAAGTCTCTGAGAATAACCACTATCCCAATACATTTTTCTCACGCCACTATCTACTAATTGCTGCATAGTTCTTCTCATGGCCGTATTATAATCAATAGTCCCGGATTGAACTGCCTGTATTGCCTCGTCGATAACAGATTTATAGGTATCCCCTACACTTTGAAATTTTAATTTATTTGGATGCTTCAAATCACGAATTAAAAATCCTGTAGATTTTGTATTGGATAAATTGACATATTCATCAGCAGTAGCTCGAGCTATGGAAGATACAACTCTTTGAAGTGCTACATTTTCTGCAAATGGAATAAAGGGTTTATGTCGATAATCATAATATGGTTTAGCATCAAAATATGCGTCTTTAGCAACCTGCTTGATAAGCTTCTTGATATCCCGTTCATTAAGACCTGTCTGGTCCGCTAAGAATTTATTTATTTCCCGAACATCACTTCCCGTTTTTAATAAGCGTTCCAACTTATAAACATCCGAGGGAAGTAGATGTCCAATCTCGTTGATACGGTCTGCTATCTTGCTTAAAACAAAGGTATTGATATTTTCCTGTCGTATCATCACAGGCTGTATCAGCATTTCTATAGCATCTTCCGATAGCATATATTGCCTCCGTATTTATTATGATTTCTTTTCTTGATTATTAAAAGACTTTTGTTCTGTGGACTTGTTATTCGGGAAATTATTATTCTTAGGCTTTAATCCCATATTAGCTCTATTGGATTCCATCGCCAGCTCGTCTTCCATTTCCTGGGAATTCTCTTTGTCAATAAGTTTAAGAGCTTCTTCTGCCTGTCTTTCTGTCTCACCAAAATACCACATCCGGACTTCCTGTTTACTGGTAAGCCCATTTTGAAGAAGTGTAATCCTCTTACCCAGTTCCATATCAACATCAACAATGATACTATCATCCCACTCAAAGTTGACATCGTACTTTCCTTCCGGGGTAATCTTATAGAGTGTTGCATACACATTCATGACATAGATTACATCTTTAAGACAAAATTCTATTGCCTGCTGGATATCCACATTTGTCTGATAAGAACGCTGTTTCAGTATCTTTAATTCCGTAGCTGTCCGGGCTTCCTGTGTCGCATCGGATAACGTTCCTCTACTTATACCGCACACATCTTCTATTCTCATAAGGATTGCATTTAATCCCTGCATATAAGATGCATCCCGTAATACCGGAGACCATGGCTCAAAAGTATTACTCTCACCCAGGTCAACCTTTCTATAAAGTCTTTGCTGCATTTTACCTAATACTGAATGCCCAGTAATATGATTGCCATCTCTATCTACTCCGCCTTCTACGAAGTTCAATGCATCACGGTCTATATCAATAGCCATTTCACCTGCTTCATATTCCCATAAGAGTCTACTATATTGCATATCAGCATCTTTTATAAGAGAAGTTGCTCTACTGTATCCACTAACTCCAAGAGGGCTTGTGGTATCAACTGTATTAGCTTCGGGCATTTTGAAATAACCATAAAGTGGTTTATCTACATTATCGACTTTCGCAGTTTCTTGCAATCCCTTCCATTCCGGGATATCCGTCAATGGAACTTCTTTTCCTAAATCCAGTCCACTCATATCCCCTGCATTATTGGTGGGAGATTTGAAAGCCTTATTCTTAATGACGACTGAATTATTTTCCCATTTGTGATATTCAAGTCTTCTGTAGGTAAAATCTTTGTCTGTCTTTGTTTCAATGAAAGCTGCTTCTGTTATTTTACCAGAAGCGTCAAAAGCGAGTGGATAAAAACAATCCGCTTGAATAAAATCAAATTCTATATCATATGTCTCTTTACCTTCCAGACTTGTTCCCTTCAATACATAGGGCTTGATAACCAGTCCACCCTTAGCAATACCGTATTCTATCTGTTTACGCAGTTTCGTCTTTAACTTCTTATATTGCTCTTCCAGATATTCTGCCCTGTCTGTAGAAGTAACAGGTTTATCCTGAGTAATCATTTTAGGTTCCATGGAAGGAATTAAATTTCCAAATTCATCCGGCTCAGGCTCTTTGTAATTAGGATTTTCAACTTCTACTTCTTTGGTAGGTGTTGTTATCTCTGAATTAAACTCTATAAGAGCCATTCTTGCTTTCTCACTTGCAATAAGTGAAGGGAGTCCCAGTGATACAACCCTGGATGGGTCTAATGCGGTGGGCTCATGCAGCCAAGGTGATTCATTCCTATACATCTCCGACCATAATTCTATAGCCGCCTCCATCTGTGATGAAATAACTGGAGCAACATGGAGAGTTTGCTCGATTGTCCTACTCCCGACCATACCTATCAACTCCTTTAATCTATGTACAATGTTTGACCATAATGACATGGCTTATCTCCTTATTTTACAATACTCTTAATTATATAACGTGTCATTATTAGTTGTAAATTTATCAAGTTTTTCCTTCAACTCATCTATTAGATAATCATGCTCCCAATATTTAGAAATGAGCCTTTGTTCCCTTTGACATATCTCACTCCCGCCTATCAAATAATCAATATGATTAACAATGTTCGGTGCGAGATTTATTATGGGCTCATCTACCTTTGATATCTTGATATATTGACGAAAAATCCAATCATCATTATTTCCTGTTGACCAATAATCGTCATAAGCTGGATTTCCCATTAAATCCTGATAATACCATGTTATACATTCCTTGATAAGATAATTGGGTATCCGGATACATTGGAATCCTTTCCACAGCTTGCCCGCAGGCACTTCTCCAGGTTCTTCCGTATCATACAACGTAGAACAAAATCCACTAACTATTCCCTCATTATATTGTTCTGTTTTTTCCCGGAAATCTGGGCTGATAATTATATCATCCTGCAGATGCCATGTTCCCCATTCATCAGATAGATTATGTGTGGATGATATAAAAGCTCTTAAATTGCCTTCATGAGATTTATCACAATAGGTATCAATACTGTATCTGCTTATTCCCTGTTCCAGCATTGAAGGAATTAGGAAATTATCTACATACCATTGCCTTCTTGGAATTGTATGAATTAAATAGTGGCTCATGACTTATTCCGTGTAAGATTTCAAATTCTATAATTATCCTTTCTTTCGTACTTCAACTTCATAGCCTGTTTTTGTTTTCTTCATTCCTACAATTTCAAATCGGGCGCTACTACTATAAATTGCTTCCTTCTGTCCTGAATGTGGCCACGGCATAGCAGCACGAACTCCTTTGGTAACATCTTTATAGACAAGTCTAATATCGCCGCTTTTATCTAATGTTCCAAGAGTAAATCTATCTGCCATCATATCACTTGCTGTCCAGCTACTTATACCTCTCATTGATATTGGAGATTTACCTTTATATGCTAATTGAAGTAATTCAATGTCTTTTTGAGATGTTCTTACCCCTCTATACATTGGAGTATCTGTATCTAATTGCATTGAACTATGTGAATCAATAAATTTACTTAGTCCATATTCCGCATCTAACCCCTTTTTATTATTGTCGTAACCCTTTTTCGTTGCCCCTTCTACATAACGAGCAAACCCCTCCGCTAATTTACCATAAGGTGCATTTTTATATTCACTGATATCATATTCCCCATAATGAATAAAATAATCATGAACTTTTGTGATGTCAGCGCCCTTATTAACTATTCCAGTATCTTTTAATTTTTGAATCCATTCACGAGCACGTTCTTTTTCATTTATATTGGGATTAAAATCTTCACTATATGAGGCTCCAAAATCCAACCATTCAGCTCCTGTTTTTTCCGACTTTTTCCCATTCCGCTCATCGGCTTGCTTTTTGTTTTCAGCTATTTGACGCTCTTTATCTATCCAATCAGTATTAAAATGTCTGCCGTCTTTAGTGGTCAACCAAGCCATGATTAATTACCCTTTCTATTTGCATATTTTTCAAGTGCGTATCTTACCGCATCTATGCTGTGGTTATTTTCATCAGGATAAGCACTTATAAAATTACCATCTCTATCCTGTTCATATTCGTAGCTGACAAATTCTTTGAAGGTTTCCGGGCAACGTTTTTTATCTATGTATATATGTCTTAATCCTTGAAGCCATTTAATGCCATATTCAACACTTTCCGGGCCTTTTAATGCCTGTCTTATCCATGCTCCGTATGCCTTAAAATCTGCTATTGCAAATCCTCCACCTCCGCCGGAATCTGCTATAACAAGTTCTTCCCGTTTCACCAGCTTTAGATTCTCATACAAATCGTCGAATATATTTTTTATCCTGTTCTGTACGGTACTATATTCTGCAAAGATATATAAATCTAAATTCTTCTTGTCAAAGTGCATACGCACGAATCGTGTTGGGTCTATTGCAAAACCCCAGTCAATTCCATTATACACATGGTCGAATGTTTGCCACAAGGGTATCTTGGAAATTATATTTCCATATCCATCATCGTGTGGCTCTACATCTACCATTTGCTCCATGTCCATTTCTTGAACATTTGTAAATACATCTCCTCCTGTTCCAATAGCCTTGCCCATGTATTCATGCTCATAGGCTCTTGGATTTATATCTTTCAGGAATTCTGCTTCTTCTATAAATTGCTGTCCAACCCATTCTTCCGGGACATCTAAATATGTGTTTCGAACGACAAGTGTATCTTCTTGTCTTTCTACCTCACAAGTCTCAGTATATTCATTCGCCCAGTTATTTCTTGATATAGGTGGATTGAATGTTCTGAAATCCCAGAAATTATCTCCGCCTCTCATCGTGGACTGTGTAACTGTTCTCAGTTCATTTTCTCCAGCATACTGGTCTAATTCCTCAAACCATGTTACCCCTAAATATCCAAAAGGAAGTTTAATAGACTTCACTTTCATTGGGTCATCAAGTCCCATAAATATAATCTTCTGTCCAGTAGGAATATATTCAATGGGAGTGCTATATGTTTTTGGTATTTTGAAAAGGGATTCTAATCCTAATTGATATATTCCCCATACCACCTGCGGAAATATACTTGTCTGAATTGTGTTTGCTACCTTTCTAAAACATATTGCATGAATGGTGGGATTAGATACGATAAGAAGTGGAATTGATATCCCGCCAACGAATGATGATTTAGTGCTTCCACGTCCTCCGGGAAATACGTAATGGGTATGACGATGCTCTAATATATCTTCTAAAACATCGTCATACATTGGAATGATACAATCTTTAAGATTTATATCTACATTCATCCTTTGAGTTCTCTCCAAGTGCTCTGTCCAACTATTCCATCAACTGTAATATTATGAACCTCTTGATAAGCAGTTACTGCTGATTCCGTCGCTGGACCAAAGATTCCATCTGCCTTTATTTCATAGCCTGCTTTGATGAGTAATTCTTGAAGCATATATACCGCTCCGCCATCACTGCCTTTCTTTATGGCTTTCAACAATTCACAAGGATACATTCTCAACACTTCATAATCCCACATCCACAACTTGAATTTCTTTATGGGATTTATAAGAGTCTGAGTATATGTAGGTGATGTAGCATAGCCATCTTTCTTGACGTTAATGCAGGCTTCCTCATAATCCTGACAGTTTCTAAGATTCTTATATCTTTCTTTACTGTTAAACAATGCTGAGTGGTCTGAGATGCTTTCTGCCCAGGAAGGATATTTTCTAAAGTTCGCATATACCTTATGTGCAACTCCATTATAATATTCCGTGGTAAGCATCTGTACTGACTGTCCCTCATATGCTCCCTTAATGCCGAAAAGATTATTTCCCTTCACAGCAAGGCCGGAATTACCTTTATTGCTTTCTATGAGTGCTTGTGATGCAGTAAGACTTGCTAAAATTTTGGTCTTAGCCATATCCTGCAATACATAAGGTTTTATCTTATCGAGAAATGATGATTGAGTAAACATGATTATAATCCTCCAAGTTGTTCAAGCATCTGCTTTACTTTATCAAATCCGACCGTACTTGCCAGAAATGAAAGAAATACAAGCGCAATGATTATAATTATAATCTGTGGTGTTACCGTGACGGAATAGAATATGATGTACCCTATACTCACGGCTAAGGTAAGAACTACTGCCACTATCACGGCAAGTAGATTGGAACTATACTTTTTATCTCCCAGCAATTTCTTTATCGCCTCTACTGTGAGTGATGTAAGAATTGAAATTATTGCTAATGCTGAAATAAGAAATCCACTTGTCATTATATATTATCCTCCTTTTATTTCTATCCCCGCTACCACGCTATAAGTTGCGACCTATTTTCCGTCATCACATTCTGTATCCTCCACTTGAAATCCTATTGCACTCTCCAACTTTTCAATAACTGTACTCTTTGGAGCCAGTTTGAAAATCTTAATAAGACCACATACCACAACCTCTCCGGCAAAGAAAAAGAATATTCTCTCAGTCAATACATCGTGTGATATGCCCGTTACCACGCTCACTACGAACTCACAAATAGAATAGAGTATAGTAAACCCTATTGAGAATATCACGTACTTATCCAAGCCTGGTAACTGTTTTATTTTGCGTATCATCTTTTTGTTTCCCTTGTAAAACACTTAATGCCATTCATTGTTTAAGACACCCTATGCAACTCGTACCGCCTTAAGATATGTAAATCTGCTGTCAACCACTAATGACGCACTACTTGTTGCGGTGGCATATACGTAGAGGTTTCGTGTTTGAGTAATTCTTATAAAACCCGCTACGCTATTACTATTTTGATTCGCTAAAAGGGTATCGTTAGTGTTTTGGCTTATTGCGACGCCGCAACTCTTAACGGTGGCATTTGCCCCGATGTTGACATATACCATATATAAACCCGGCGGCAATTCCAGCGTACCGCTCACAAACGTGTTAGAAGTTCCTACGCTTCCCGATAGAGTGACGCTATATTCTTTTGTCGGTACGATGTTAAATTGTGAACTTGCCATATACCTCTAACCTCCTTTTATGATGTTCTTGTGTATTCTACTTCTACATCTACCACTATCTGCCCTGAGAGTGTTGTATCATTATCAAGTGCTATTGTTCCGTTGGATACTGTAAATCCTATGACTGAAGATGTAACTCTTTCGGGGTGGTCTATCTTCATTACATTTGTCACAGTCATATCACTTGTAACATTTAGATTACCCACACTCCGGGAAGATGTGTTAAATGTAAGGCTTAATATAAGAGGCTTTTGATTCTGTGTTTCTGTTTGAATCTTATTACTGCTCCATCCTGTATTTGCGGCAGTAGCATTATCATCAATCACCATGCTACCGCCATATACGCTTCCTTGATGATAAATTGCTCCCATTTTATTTACCTCGTGAAGTATGCGGACTCATATATCTGGTTATGTGAGTCAAAGTACATTATTTGGTCTGATGTATATAAGTCTGAACCAAGTGCTGTGCCGTATTTCTGACAATATGCGGCTTCTGCCTCGTTCTTGGTATCATACTCATATATTCCCTTACCTGCTATTGATGAATCTCCTTGTGATATTTCTACCACATAATATTTCATTGAAAGTACAGCAGGCTCTTCTCCTTCTTCGGGAGTAGGTACTTCTCTCTTGTCGATGTACCATTGGTCAAGTATTCCATTTGCGGAATTGATAACCATTAACTGGGCTGTCTCTGTTCCTTCTGTAGTTATTGCTGATGACCTCTTCTTGTAGTAAGAAGCCTCTGCAAGTGATTGTTCAGCATAAGGGCTGAGATTCTTTTTAGGACTTGTTCCTGTTGAAATTTCGATTGTGTAGTAATTCATCTTTTTATTTTCCTCCTTGTATTTGCTTTATAAATGAAATTCTGATTTTATTGAGGTTAGGGTATAAACGGTATTGCACAACCGATTCGAAATACAGTGCCATTTGGTATTGAATATAATTCATTTTTAACGGTTTTATCGCTTAATACAGTCAGTGGAATGACCGTTTTCGCATCGGTGGCGGCGTAAAAATATATATTGGCAATACTATTAAATGGTAATTTAAACAAACTGCTACTTTGTGCAATATCGCTTGTTACCGACAATACTGCACTTATATACATCCATTGACCCTTCCTATACACGTTATTTCTTGAACCTGCGGTAATGTATGGTGATAATACCGTTAATGCTCCATTTTCATTATCGGTGATATCCTCCAGAGCATCTATCCTGTTTTTTAACTCATGTAATGTGATTGGGTTATAATACGTTGCATCAGGTGGTGTAACTCCTGTACAAGCAACCAATACTTCATACAAGATGTTATTGTGAATGAGCCAATCTCCTGCCACATAAGCCTTTGTTGGTGAGAATACATAATCATCTGTCACCATTGCCTTTAATGCAGTATTTTCGGAATTTACTTTTTGAGAACTCCAAACTTTATCGGGAGCAGTAGTGCTATCCTTTATCTCGCCACTTGTTTCTGTTTTCCAGGGAAGAAACCAATATGTATTAGCATCGTCTGTCTCTGCCTGTGACTTTTGATTCCATTCAGTTTCTGTGGTACATACTTTCACCTGCCCATCTATTATCGTTTTATCGTTTGTAGAGTCATCTGATACATTCATACCACGGAATTGCAATCCCTGTCTTTGGTCCATTGCAGTCCCGTTAGAATTAAGAATGTTATGTCCGCCTCCAGATAACTGAATATACTGTGTCCCATCCCAAAAGAACAGATATTCCTTTCCGTCTACATTGACTCTATACATCTGTCTCGTATCGGGAGTAATTACAGTATTATTCCACTTCAGCCAGTTAGGTCCGTAAGGAACAACTCCCGACCCTGTGTTGACCGTGCATACAATTCCAACTCCTATTGCTTTTAATACTCCATAGATGTCAATTTCTGTGGTCTGTCCTCCGTCTGACTTGATAAGTCCTAAATCAGCGGCAGTTGCTATATCATCAACGGATATGAAGTCTGTCAAGTCAATAAATATCTGCCAATTAGTTGTATCTGTCGGCACTACGTTTGTGGTTATTTGCTTTGCTACATAAAGTCCTTTTGAATTATTTGTTTCATAATAAACAACATTCAATGGATAGTAAGTGGTTGCAGGATTATATACTCCTTTAGGCATCAATAATATTTTTCCCGCACTACTTGGTAAATTACTCATGTATATTCTCCTTTCTTTATACGGCTAATCCCCACATCAAATCACCCGTATTATAATCTATCTGAAATACAAATCTTGTACCAGTGTACATTAAATCTCCTGTACTGTAATCTACATAGAAATTAGGAGCGTCCACATCAATCGCATTCGCTATTGCGTCAAGTGCATCGTCTCCTGCTTGTCTTACATCGTCCAGTATTGCGCTGGCAGTGGTAACATGACCTTCCGCCACTTCACTATAATATTTTGAGTTATCTTCATCTTCTCCCGTTCTACTGCCTGTGTCACCTACTGCATAAGATTTAGATAACTGACTGTAATTATTTGATTGAGTCATATAATTACTGGCTTGATTTGCACTTGCGCTGGCTTGGTTTGCATAGTTGTGTGATGAAATACTATATTCATTTGCATTGGTAGCCGCTTGCTGGGCATACGTTTCATGCCGAAGTGCTTCATTTGATGAGTTCTGCGCATTGGTAGCACTCTGTGCCGCATTTATTGCCGACCTATTTGAATACTGAGCACTTTCATCTGATAACTGTGCATAATACATTGCATTATTATGATATGTTGGATGAGTGCTTGGTACCTCTTCTCCACCTATCGTCCCTCGTGCATAGGCTTCACTTAGGTTCCTATATGTGAGTGCATTATCCTCACTTGTGGCGGCGTTATTCTCACTGGTAGCGGCATTTGTTGCGCTTGTTTGAGCATTATTCTTATATGTATTTGCCAGCTGACTATAATACTTCGCATTATCAGTGGCTTCTCCTGCTCTTTGCCCTGTTCCGCCTATTGCATATGATTGGGAAAGTGTTTTATAATAATCAGCGTCATCTGCACTCTGTGCCGCATTCTGTTCTGATATCTCAGCATTAAGTGCCTCTGCCTTGATGTCTGCTAAGTAATGTGGTTGCATATGACGGTCTTGTACTGAATAATCTTTTAACTTCAGATTAACGTGTTGTATTTTATGCTTCTTGGTAGGGTCTGTCGGGTCGATGATTGTTTCTGTAGTAACTGTCCAATCAAAGTTATTATTATCTACAAAATCATCTTGCGTGATTAACTCTGATAAATCCACCCTTGCCAACTCGTGTCCATCTTTATCATACAAGATGAGTTCTAATGTATCAGGGTCATAATCAAAATTTACTGCTATCTTTTCAAGTGCGGTATCATATGTACGAGTGGCTCCATTTTCCCATGTAATAGTCAACACACCCGTGGTCTGATTAAGTGTAATATCTTTTACGTGTCCGGCTACTGTGGTCTTATCAGCCTTTACTGTATCAAGTGTGATAACTCTATCATCTATGATACGTAATGCACTATCGCCTTTATTTAGATTGGTCTCATTGATGGGAGTTCTTCTACTTGGTAGATTT
>JAEIGA010001040.1_pt1 | contig 41925 bp, 62 predicted proteins | sample 9270691 | NCBI WGS metagenome assembly JAEIGA01 (sample SAMN17057246, study PRJNA624740) | gut metagenome | biome: biome; isolation source: fecal sample | host: Bos grunniens | place: China: Xizang | collected 2019 | reverse complement strand
GATTGATAGTTATTGGGGGAAGGAGATAATAGGTCAACTACGCAAGTTAGGAGCGAGCGATAGCATTGTGGCGCAAGTTGAGAAGAATATGCGCAGAAACGCAATGAATACTGGATTTACTTATAGTAAACCGGCAAAGAGGGAAAGTGTTGTGGTTATAGGTAGGTCAAGTAATGGTGGGGAGTTCTTGAATAGTTGTACCCACGAGATACGGCACTTGGTTGATGATATTGCTAAAGCAGATGGCATGCCGATATGCGGAGAAGGGGTTGCCTATCTAACCGGAGATATAATAAACAAAATATCGGACATCGTTTGTAAATTCTCTTGTAATTGCTGTAGAAATGGAAACAATCATAAGCACAATAATTGAGAACTTTGATGATATGACGCAAGCGGAACAATACCTCGCGTTGATGATATTGCGTGATTACTATTTATCTACGATGGTATAGAACCCAATCAATAACACGTCTATTTGCTTCGTCAACCTTTTTGCGGTCAAAGTCAATGTAGATGTCGGTTACTGTATTACCTCCGTGACCAAGTGCAGCAGCTATGGTTTCCTTTGGTATTTCAAGTTCGGCAGCTATGGTCGCCCACGTATGTCTTGCCCAATAGGTGGTAATTTGTGGAAATAAAGGTTTTATAGTTTTCTTGCCTTGTTTGCCTATATGAAGCTCTCCGACGTGTTGTAGAGCTTTGTTTAGGTATTTAGCATAGTCTTGGTGCTTGCCGTAGTTATCTGCCATATAAAGAAGCTTCTTTTGCCCTTTATATTTATTTATAATGTGTAAAGCTTCCGGAACTACCTTAATGGAGTACATTCTGCCTGTTTTAGCGCGGTGGTATTCGATGCGACCTTCGTTTGTTATGCTCTCCAGGTTGAATAAGTCCACGATGTTTATACCTATAAGGTAAAATATCAACATAAACATATCACGATGCTTCTCGGCATATTCTTCTACCGGGTAATTGCATAAGGTGCGAAGTTGTTCTACAGTTAGCGCGCGTTTAGCTGTTGGAACTGGTCGTATCTTGAACCTACGGAAAGGATATGCGGTTGTCAATTCTTCATCTATTGCATCGTTGAAGACTGCACGAATATTGCGCAAGTGAATATTTCGTGCATTTTTTGTATTCGTGAGCGCGAGAAAGCTCTCGAACTCCACCAACCAATCCTTCGTAATATCTTGAAACATTAGTTCGTCAACGTTGCTATTGAACGCACGAAGGCGGTTGAGTGTTTGTATGTACACACCGCGTGTACTCTCTTTTTTTGCATTGGCGAACTTGAGCAAGTGTTCCACGAACGGAGTGCGCATATCGGTTGCTTCGCCAGAGAACATTCGCTGAAGGGTGTTTTTGAGCTTCGTTGCGTCGTTGCCTAATTTCCCTTCTGCTTGTAAACTCATAATTGCGGTATCAACATCCAATTTGCGACGAACTATGAATTGATTGAGAAAATTTTTATTAGGATGGTTCAATATTTTATTCGCTTTTGCATCCCATTGAGAAGGCAGAAGCTTTATGTTTAAGTTTAGGTGCGCGCTTTTTCCCTTAAGAGTGATTGTTAATTTAAGCGGAGCCGGTTGTCCTTTGTCCGTTGCGCGCGTATCAAGATAAAATTTTGTTGTTGCCATAATCATTTGCAAGTTATTTGCAAGTAAATTGCATCATAAATATGCTATGCACTACATAAATGTGCAAAGTTTATGCCAAATTTAGTGTGTTGTACTTGACTTATGGGTATGAAAAAAAGCTTAAAAATCAGCAATAAGTCTGTTTTTAAGCCTTTTAATGAAAAGTGATCCCGGCGGGATTCGAACCCACGACCCACAGCTTAGAAGGCTTACTCTCTTGTTTTGTATATTATTGTGTATTAACTTATTATAATAAGTGTTTTTGGAACTTGCAAGTTATTTGCAAGTTTTTTCTTTTTTAGGGGTTGAAAAACTCGCCTTTCCCGGTCAAAAGCCACGAGGGCGACACGTTGTAATCTTCCACCAAATAGGTGAGCCACGCAACTTGGAATATGTCGCGCTCCGGTTCTTTTTCGAGGGTGTTCATATTCCAACGATTGATGCCGTAGCGAGCGGTGAATGTTTGCTTGCCACGAATGATTTTCTTTTCCTTTAGAATTTGTAAGGCTTCAAAAAATCGCTTTACTATTATTTGGCTGTGTTCTGTTTGCATAGCTGTTCTTGTCTTTGCATAGAAGCTCTAACTTGTGTTAGTGTTTCTTTGTTATAGTCATTCAATAATATTCCCCATTTCGCGATAGTATCTTGGTCGAACTGATGCCCACTTGACATTAGTTGTATTTCCTCGGTGGTCATAACCGGGATGTATTGTTCAAGTTGGAGTAAACTCAATAGATGTTTTTTGATTGCATCGGTTGGGGGTACAATCATAGAACCTTCGCCAAGTATAAACCAGCGCGCGTTGAGATTGGGAAATTTCTCTAATAGTGCAATAATCGGTCTTATGCCCATACCACCTTCTTTTAATAACTTATATAGGTATTGTGGCGACCAACCCATAAGTTCGGCAAATTCGACTTGTTTGCCGTTGGTGGTGTATTTTATAAATTCAGCAAGTCTTGTGTTCATAGTTCGGAGTATATTTGTTCTATTGTTGTTCTAAAGTGTTCTATTTGCTCTAAAGTTTCTTTTCCGTTGACTGATGTTTTGATACACTTCGCAAGTTCGTCTAAAGCTTCAAAAGCTTTGGCAGTAGCGTTGTCTATTTTCTTTTCAGATGTTCTATCAACTGAGAGCCACTTGGTGTATTCTTTTTCTGCTATACGAATTGCGTTAACATTTATTCTTTCATAGATTTCTTTTTGCAATTCGGCTATATCTTTGCCTAATTCTATTTGAATACCCTTTGCCGTTTGTTCCTCTACCCAAACAAAGAAATTTTCAATGTCGCCAACACGAAGGATAAAGGTGCTTGTCTTTGGTGTTGAAGCAATCAATTCAATACTATCATTGAATATACGGAAACGATTTGGGGCTTCTATATTATAGCAAGCTGTATCGGTGCTTTCCTTCATCGAAAGAGCAAGTGTTTGTTCTTTCTTGTTATGTTTATCGTAGTTCTCTAACGTGGTTCGATATTCTTCTTCGGTAATTGAATAATATTTTTCCCCTTTGGCGATAGCTTTTATCATCTCTATTTGTAAATCTCTCGGAATAGAGCAACCTTTCCCATATTCTTTAATAAATTTATCAATATTAACTCGGAGTGTTCGCTGTTCTTTTGCTATATCTCTGACTGCTGGTTTATGTGTTGGAGTTTTAATATAACGATTTTTATATTCAGTTTGTACTCCTTTAATAAATAGAAAAAGTACCAGAATTGCTACAATTATAATAATAACTATCATCTTTTTTCAATTATAGAGATTAAACGGTCAATTTGTTCTTGGCTCTTGGTTATTTGATTTGCCTGTTGTTTTATGATGGCTAAAAACTCATCAACGTTAGTTTGGGTATTGCTCTGAACAGTCACATTTTGCCCCTGAATGTTGTCGCCATTTTCGTTGTTTTGGGTAACTTTTTCTTGATTTTGCGAAAAATTTCCGCTTTTTAGCATTGTTCCTTCGCCATAAAGTAGCCATTCTCGGCTTAATTCCGGGAATTGTTTTAGAACATTGTTCAGCTTTTCAACCCCAAAACCATGGCGCATTGCGTTGATGTAACCATTTGATAATCCGCAGATTTCCTCAAATTTTGACACTGAAATTTCTTTGAATTTGATAAATTCTTTAATTCTGCTCTTAACTTTCATAAAATCAATAAGTTATAAAATAATTTAGAAAAAGTTATAAAATAATTTAGAAAAAGTTTGCAGATATGTAGAAAATGTTCTAAATTTGCAAAGTATTTCAAACGTACTTTTGAAACTTTTTGCAAAAGTACGAATAAAATTTTTAATAACAAAAGAATAAACCAAAAAATTTATTATGACAGATTTAAGAACAGAAAACGAAAAAAGACGCGAAGCAAAATTCAATCGTATTTGCAATCGCTATCTTGCAATGGTATCTTCGCCAGAGTACGCACGTTACTCGCCTTCTCGCTTAATGACCGGTATTGCTAAAGAGGAAGGATGCACAATGCAAAATGTAAAAAACATCTTAATTCAAAACGGAATTTATACCCCTAAAAAATAAACCTTAAATATTAGCCTTATGAATACTCTAAACAAAATTACAGCCGTACTAATGATGGTCAGTTCTGCAATGTTGGCATCATCAATGATATACAACATTGTTCTAATGTTCGGCAGAACATATATATTCAAATACGAATGTATTGTGTTGTTCTCGGTTATGGTGTTGCTATCGGTGGCATTATTCAAAGAAGGTGTTAAACAATATAAAGGTAAAGAATTATGATAGCAACGGAACCACAAGTGAGTATGACCGGTAGGTACTCATCAAAAGAAACAAGTAAAGTGCTTGATATACATCGCAACACCTTGCGCAATTACACTAATAATGGAGATATTAAGTGTGGTTATCGAAAGACTAATGGGCGCAGGTTTTTTCTCGGTAGTGAGATAATGCGATTTTGGAAAGCACAATTATAACTTTTCAGCTACTTCATATAAAAAAGCCACTGCGAAGTGGTAAAAACAAATACTTTTTTAACAAACTTAATTACAGCATTAAAGGGTGCTGTGCAGGTGAAAAACCTGTGTTACTAGTGTGTTGTTAATGGGAAGTATTTGACTTCGAAAAAAAAGGAAATAAATCGTGTGCATAATTGTGAAATTATCAACTCACAAAGGAGTGCGAGAGCTGACTACTCTCTACTCCACAAGCAAGCAAAGCCCGAAGCTGTAAGAGGGCGACAAAAACTAAAAACAACTATGAATGGAATTCAAATCCAACAAGTCGAAGTTCTTGAAGCAATCAATCGCACAGAGATTGATATGCAGATAGCTACGGCAAAACGTTACCCACGTAACGTACAAGATGTGTTAAATCGTATTCGCGAAAGCGCAACTGAAGATGCGTCGGTAGCTCAAGAGTGCTTTTATCATTTGCCACGAGGGGGTAAATCAATTGATGGTTTATCGGTTCGTATGGCTGAAATCATGGCTGGTGCTTGGGGCAACCTTCGCGTACAAACTCGCATCGTAGGCAATGACGGCAAAACAGTAACTGCACAAGGCATCTGCCACGACCTTGAAACCAACACAGCTATCTCAGTAGAGGTTAAACGTAGTATTGTTGACAAGTACGGCAAAACTTACTCGGAAGATATGCAAGTAACAACTGGCAATGCAGCTTCTGCAATCGCGTTCCGTAATGCAGTTCTCAAAATCATTCCTAAAGCAATCACCAACAAGACGATTGAAGAGGTCAAGAAGGTGGCAATGGGTACATCTAAAGACCTTAAATCACGCAGAGCTACTTGTGTTGATTTGTTTGAAAAAATGGGTGTTAAGAAAGAGGTGTTACTAACCTTACTTGACGTGGAAAAGGTTGAAGATATAACAAGCGAACTTTTGTTCAATTTGGTAGGTATCTACAACTCAATCAAAGAAGGTGCAACATCTATTGACGAAGTGTTCGGAGAGTTCACTAACAAGCAACAAGGTAAAACTGCATTAGAGAAAGCTAAAGCAGCTAAAGAAAAAGCAATGCAATCAGCACAACGACAAAACAATGTGGTAGATGCTGAGGTAGTAGAAGAAGGAGGTAACGTATGAGCTACACAATAATTAAAGCGAAAGACCGCAAAGAGTGGTTACATCAACGCGGTTTCGGTATCGGTTCAAGCGAGGTAGGTACAATTCTTGGTCTCAATCCGTGGGAAACACCTTACCAATTATGGCGCAGAAAAATGGGTATTGACCCGGCTAAAGAGGAAAATTTCGCAATGCGCGCAGGTCATTATCTCGAAGATGCAGTTGCTCGTTTCTATCAAGATGCAACAAACAAAGAAATCATCAAAGCTTCGGCTGGCGATTGGTTGATTGTAAACAATGAACGCGAGTATTTACGCGTATCTCCTGACCGCACATTTTGGTTGCCAAATATGCCAAAGAACGAACATAACAAAGGCATTTTGGAGTGCAAAACGACTCAAATGCCGGTAGATAAAGATAACGTTCCAATGCATTGGTACTGTCAATTGCAATATCAACTTGGAGTGGCAGAGTTAGAACAAGGTGCACTTGCGTGGTTGATTGCCGGGCGCGATTTTGATTTTCGCGATTTTGCTTTTGATAAAGAGTTCTTTGATTATATGGTTGGCGAGGTTGATAAGTTTTGGACAGACAATATCAAAGGTGGTCAAGAACCAATAGCAATGAATGTTGATGACATCATTTTACGCAATCCTCGCCACGTTATTGGCAAGTTCGTAGAAGCGGACGAGCAAATGGTTAACGAGTTAGCTGAACTCAAAAATATCAAAGAAGAATTGAGCGCGCTTGAAACTCGCAAGAAGGAAATCGAAGAAACTGTAAAGATGGCAATCGGTGACGCAGAAGCTCTTGTAGCACCGGGTAGCACACAAGCTAAACCACAAGTGCTTGCGACGTGGAAAACGGCAAAAGATAGCACTAAATTTGACGAGAAATTATTTGCAAAGGAAAATCCCGACACCTACGTAAAATATCAATATACAATGTCGGGTTCACGTAGATTTTTAATTAAGTAAAAAATGACATTAACAGGTTCTATTTGTCTTACGGATATTCCAAAAGACATGATTACAAAATCAGAGAAAAATGGTAAAAAGTATCTTAATATTATGGTTTGCGAACGACAAGAGGTAAGCCAATTTGGACAAACCCACAACATCCGCTTGGCAGCTAAAAAAGATGACAAGGTTGTTTACATTGGCAATATGAAACCTTACGAGCAACAAGCTCAACCAGCTCCGCAAACTCAAGAAGAGGACGACGACTTACCATTCTAATTACCAACCCGGAGGGAGTGTCAATTTTTATTATTAACCAATACAATTATATTTTTGAGCCCGGCACTCCCTCCTTTTATACCACCAAACGTTATGAGAAGACAATTTCAAGACCTTGACGCGTTACGCGATCATTGCGACGCTGTTGAAATATTAGGTTACAACAAGACAATCCCGGTTGATGAATTAGACCGCATAAAAGACCAACTCTACGAAGACAATTTGAGTTTGCTCAAAATTCGCGAAGAAAAAGCTGAAGTCAACCGCGATTTCAACGAGCAAATTAAGAAGCTCGAACAAAGCATTAGTGAAGCGGTTATGCGCATCCGTAACAAGAGCGACTATGTCGAAGAAGAGTGCTACAAGTTTGTTGATTTTGACACTCAAACAGTAGTGTACTACAATGACGAACAAAAGCCTGTTTACTCACGCGAAGCTCGCGCAGACGAACTACAACGTAACATCTTTAATGTAGCACAATAGTATGGAAATGGATAAAACAAACAGAGAAATTAGATTGAAAAGTTACAGTCCAGAGGCGGTTCAACGATACATTGCTCAATGCGATATAGACGTGAAAAAATGCAGAGTTATGAAACTAAAATACAAAGCGCACCTATGGTTTGTAACCAATCAAATCAGCTTCGATAAGCTTGAATATTTTTTCAAGAAATGCGATAAAATTCTACTCAAATTAAGCTAATATGTATCAACTTCGAGATTATCAAAAAGAAGCAGTTGCTAAAGCAGTTGATTTTTTTCAAAAGCGTGATAGGAAGAATGGTATTATCGTTCTTCCTACCGGAGCTGGAAAAAGTCTTGTGATAGCTAACATCGCTTACCAACTTGACGCTCCGGTAGTGATATTCCAACCGAGTAAAGAAATACTCGAACAGAACTATGAGAAGCTTCGTTCGTATGGAGTAACAGAGGTGGGTATTTTCTCAGCTTCATTTGGTAAGCGCGAAATCAACAAAATAACCTTCGCCACAATAGGCAGCGTAAAGAACTACAAAGACTATTTCCGTAAGTTCCGTTACGCAATCATTGACGAGTGTCACGGAGTAAATTCGGAAGGAGGTATGTACTACGATTATATCACATCAATGGGGTGTAAGGTTCTTGGGCTTACGGCTACACCATACAGGTTATATTCAAGTCGCTTCTATGGCTCAATGCTTCGTATTTTGACGCGTACAAAGCCACGCATATTTAGCGATATTCTCTATGTTGTTCAAGTGAAAACGTTGCTCAATCGCGGTTATCTTGCGCCAATGAATTACTATCAACTGAACATCGTTGACACATCAAGACTGAAGGTCAATAGTACTGGAGCCGATTATACCGACGCGAGTGTTCGCCAACATTACCGAGAAATCAAGTTCAACGATAGTCTTGAGAACATCATTAGCCGATTATTGCTTGCCGGGAGAACGTCAATTTTGGTATTTACTCGCTTTACTGACGAAGCGGAGTATATAGCTAAGGTATTTGGTCGCAAAGCAGCTGTTGTATCGTCTAAGACAAGCAAAATTGACCGAGAGAACATTCTTTCAGACTTCAAGGCTAAGCGAATAAATATCGTAGCCAATGTGGGGGTGCTTACTACCGGGTTCGACTTCCCCGAACTTGCAACAATCGTGCTTGCACGACCGACGCGCTCGCTGGCTCTTTATTATCAAATGTGCGGTAGGGCAATTAGACCTTTCGGAGATAAGGTAAGTTGGGTGGTGGATTTATGTGGTAATTACAAACGATTTGGGCGAGTTGACGACCTTGAGCTTAAAGAAATTAAGCCCGGTATTTGGGCGGTCAAGTCAAACGAAAAACAACTGACGAATATATGGCTAAAGAATTAAATAATACGTGGATAAAAATCTATCGCGGTATGCTTGATTGGGAGTGGTTTGAGTTCTCCGAAATGGTTCACTTGTTTTTGTATTTGCTACTGAAAGCAAGTACCGATGACAAGAATTGGCGAGGGGTGCTTGTTAAGCGAGGTCAGGTGGTAACGTCTAATGCAACGCTTCGTAAGGATTTACACCTAACAGAAAGGAAAATAAGAACTTGCATAAAAAGGTTAATTTCTACCAAAGAAATAACATACCAAGCGACGAACAAATATGTTATCATAACTATCTGTAATTATGAACGTTACCAAGAAAACAAAATAACAAACGACGAGCAAAACGACGAGCAAGCGACTATCAAACGACGAGCAAGCGACGAGCAAGCGACGACATCTAAAGAAATAAAGAATATAAGAATAAATTCTTTACCTAACGGTAAAGAGCCTATAGAGGGCAAAACCGACCCAATTCCTTATTCCGAAATTCAGTCAATGTGGAATAGCATTTGTTTTAGTTATCCACGACTAACAAGAATGACCGACCCACGTAAAAACAAGCTTCGCATCCGGCTTCAAGAAATGGATAAAGACCCAGCGAAAGCACTTTTGGTTCTCCAACGAATTTTTGAGTTAATGGAGCAAAGTAAATTTCTAAAAGGCGACAACAAGCGCGGTTGGAAAGCCAATTTTGATTGGGTTATCGAAAACGATAAAAATTGGGTAAAAATAATTGAAGGTAATTATCAAAACACCGACAACAATGGACAACAAAAGCAATCAAGCATTAGCGACCTTGACTTCATCTCGGCAATTGCCAACGGCATCGAAAGAGGTCTCAACAAGAGTTAGTGATACAACGCTAAGTATCTACTACGACCAACAACCTGCAAAACCGGAAGTAATACTTCAACAAGTAGCGCGATTGAAGGTGGCATTTCCGAACAACACTGACCCATTATTCTACACGATACTGACTGAAGAATTGGTTGCAAGCGGAATGAGTGAACAGCAGCTTACCGATGCGATACGAAATGTTATTAGACACAACCAATACAAATCGTTCTCCATTGCAGATATTTTCAACTTTGACAAGCGAGTAAAATTCTACACTTGGAGCGAGGTGCGACAGTTAGCAGGTGAATTTCCTTCGCCAAAATTTCCGCGAATGAAATTTAAGTGCGAGCGAGGGGAATATTTCAAGTGGGTGCGCTACGAGGATGCCATTGAATTTAATCTGCCAATTGATAGTTGGGAAAATAAGAAGTGATTAAGGCGATTTAAGCGACTTTTGCTATTAAATCAATAAGTTTATTAAAAACAAATAGAAAGTTGCTTAAAACGCAAGAAAAAACACAAAAAACAAGCAAAAAACTAATAATTATGGAAGCAATATTAGAAGGTATTGAGTATGTTGTTGAACATTTAATTTGATTTAATTATGGACATTAAAACAAAATGCGATATAGGTGATACTATATTCTTCAAACAAGGAGAAGAGATAATTCAAGCAATTATTTCTAAAATAGAAATAGAAATAGAGAAAAAAGATATTACAATTTCTTACTTTACCGAAACAGATAAAGAAAATATTATTATTGAAGAACATAATATAATTGGACGAGCAACATAAAAACAAACGAACTAATGGAGAAATGTCGTAAGGAATTTTCTGATGACAAAATAAATCAAAGAATAAGGCTTGAGTCGGGGCATCTTGACCGAGCATATATGATTGGGTATAATAATGCTTGTGAAAAAGTATTACAATATTTAGAGAAAATACAATATATCAGGACTGTAAAGATTATGCCGTTATGACTTTACCTTACACCAGCAGAAAAGAAATGTTAGAATGTTTGAAACAACATCTAATATAGTGTAGAACAAATTGATAATTGTATAAAGGAGGAATAATTATGACAAGAGAAGAACAAATTGAAAAAGAAGCAAAACGAGTTTCATATAACGGAGATGAGTTTCATTCTTTTATACAAGGTGCAGAGTGGGCTGATGAAACAATAATAGAAAAGATGCGTGAGTGGTTAGAAACTATTGACTTTGAAATGGAATATATGTATAGTAGTGATGGATATACTTTTTTTGATAATGAAAAATTCATCAATGATTTTCGTAAAACAATGGAGGAATAAATTATGATTTATTTTTTAATATTTTATTGGCTATTTTCATCTGTATTCCTATTAGGATTTGACAATGAACAACAAGAGAATGGTACAATTATAAAATTTACATTAAGTGTCATACGATGTTTTATTTGTGGTTGGTTACTTTTCCCAGTAATATTAGGTGATTTATGTAGTTATATTTATAATAAAAAAGATAACTATGACAACAAAAGTTAAATTCAAAGCAATAAGAGGTGGTCGGATAGTGTATAAAACAATACCTATTGAGCATCCTAAATTTGAGCCAAGTCCTCCTATTGTTTTCGATGGTGTGCAACTTCCCGAAACACCAATAGAATACAAAATAATGGAGTATCTTGACGAAATAGACAAAAGCGATATTATGGTCAAGTACGACTTTGATGTTATTCTTGACTATTGGATTCCAAAGAAAAAGGCTAAAGCAAATGAAATCGAAGAGTTCTTTGCGTATATGCAACCTTTGGTTGATGTAAATCCAGATTTAAGAGTACCACTTGAAAAAATAATATCGGAGTCAAAAAGTATTTTATTCGGCAAAGGTAAATCACATAAGACTAAAGCCATAGAAGTTATAAATATGCTAAATATTTCTTATAAAGTGGCTAATGGGGTTATGGATATGGTGTTAAATATATTAAAAGAGTCAAAAGAAAAATATGGAAGAACAAGTATTAAGTATCAAACAAATGCGACACCTCGAAAAATTGGGTGTTGATACAAGTAAGGCATCTTGTTATTGGTGGTATGCCGAAGGTAAGAATTATCTTTATTGGGGTAAATGCTCCGATGTAAATGGAATACCAACATTCAATCTTCAAGATATATTGAATATGTTGCCACCACATTTCTATTCATTCCCATTTGAAGATAAAGAACGATATGTCATTCACGATATGGTAATAGAGAGATTAACTGGAGAATGGTTAATAGGGTATCGGCACGGACTAATTAAAGGAGAATTATTAGTTAGTTTTCAAGATGATTTATTAACTTGCGCCTACGAAATGTTGTGTTGGTTAGCAGAAAATAAACATATAGGAAGGAGGGAATAATGGAAATGACAAAACTTCACGATTGTAATGGTAAAAACATACCATACAATGCACCTATTAGATTTTGTTGGTGGTATAGAGGTTCGGATGGCTCGGAACACGAATATTTTTACAAAGCAAAAATACGCAAAAGAAAGAGTGGTGATATTTTTGAATTTTACGAAGATGGAAATGGAGATAAAATCTACTTCACACATCGTCTTACCGCTATAAATTGGTCTGAGGCAGACTTGGAATTATTAACATAAAGGAAATAAGGAATAATATGAAACGACTTGGTTTAATCGCTCTTACGTTACTGATATTATATATATCATCATTTACTTTAGGAGCAACATCGGTGATTTTCTTTAAGCCATATTTTTATTATATCGGTGTTTTTTTAGAGGTTATATGTTTTTTTATTATAGTAAACATAAAAGATAAAGACAATGAAAACAAATGAATTAAAATGTACCGATTTGAGAATTGGGAATTATGTCAACATTGAAGGCGATGTTGTCAAAGTGAAAGAAATTTATGAAAAAAGTATTCATTATACTTATGGTGAATATGAAAGTTATGCAACTGAAGATTTTATTCAACCCATCGAACTAACCGAAGAGGTGTTGGTGAAGATTGGGTTTGAAGACAGAAAAGGATATTTTAATTATAGTCGAGTTTTTGGTGATGAGAATAATTATTGCGACTCTATCTACATATATTATTGCCCACGATTAAACCATTTTAAGTTTACGCATAATATAGTTGAGAAACTTGATTTGCAAACGATGGATTTGTATAATATCAAATACCTCCACCAACTCCAAAACGCACATTTCATATTAACAAATAAAGAACTAAACATTGAACTATGAAAACAAAAGTAACAATTAACGGGGTCGAGTATAGTCTTGACCTCGAAAAAGCCAAAGAACTTGGCGTTCTTAAAGCAGAAGGATGTAAATCTTGGGAGAATTTCTGTGATAAATATGAAACGAAACAAGGATTTCATTATAATGATACTATCGAAAAGGTTGTTATTGTCGATTATCCATGTAATATCAATGAACAATTAACTGAAAATGAGGCTATTGCAATAGACGCATTTTCAAAACTTCTTAAACTAAGAAGAGACTGGATTGGTGATTGGGAACCTGATTGGGCTAATGGTAGTGTAAGAAAATATTATATAGAAGTACGCAACAACGAATTTCATATAGATTATCATTATGTCTATTCAAGAACTTTTTCTTTCCCAACAAAAGAAATGGCAGAAGAATTTTTAAATTGTTTTAGAGATTTATTTGAGCAATGTAAAATGTTAATTTGATTATTATGAAATACAAAGTAGGAGATAAAGTTCGAGTAAAATCACTCGAATGGTATAATGAAAATAAAAATGAATATGGAAGTATTGACTGTGACAATATGGTGTATTTTCAGGAATATATGTCAAAATTTTGTGGTAGTATTCTTACTATCAAAGGTGTAGATATAGATTTAAATGCTTATGTGGTTAAAGAAAATATATGTTATTGGACTGATGACATGTTTGAGGGACTTGCAGAAGAAGGAATATATGACGAGGAATTTAAAAATGCCATAAACGCTGCATATAATGCGTGTTTAGATGATTATAACGAAGTTCCTGATAAAATAAAAATAAGCCAAGTTTTTATTTCTGATAAAAATTATCAAGACAAAGTAGAACTATGTTTAGGTGATGACTACGAAATAGTTGTTGAGGATGGTAGAACCTTCGTGCAAAGAAAGAAACCGAAATACCCTAAATCATTTCAAGAATGCTATTACTTACTTTATGGTCAACAAGATTTAACTTTCGGTTGTGATATTATGAAAGGAGCATATAGTAATCTATTAGAATGTTTACAAATGCTCTTAATATGTCGTGATGTTTATTGGAAGATAGCAGGAGAACAAATGGGATTGTCCAAATCTTGGGAGCCTGATTGGAAAGATTGTACAAAGCCTAAATATACAATTCATCTGCATTGTGATGGTCATATATTTTGGCAAGATGTATCTCATACAGAATATAGATGGTTGTCTTTTCCAACCGCAGAAATGCGTGATGCGTTCTATGAAAACTTTAAGGATTTAATTGAAAAATGTAAAGAATTATTATGAAAGGAATAATGTTTAATACGAAGTACGGCTTAGAGCAAGCGGTACTTAATGGAACTAAAACTCGCACTTGGCGAGCCGATAAAGAACCTCGTTATAAGATAGGCGAGATTGTTGTAATTAAGCAATGTTATTGTGATGTATTGAATTATCACAAGAAGCAAAACAATGTTACATTAGAGCAAAGAATTATTGCCTATTATAGTGGTGAAAAAGGGTGGCGAAATAAGATGTTTACTCGCAACGAAGAAATGCCACACAAAATCAAAATAACAGGTATCAAGCAATGTAGGCTGCAAGATATTTCCGACGAGGAGTGCGAGAGAGAAGGAGTAGGTTGTATGGAATTATTTGACGATGATTTGAAAGAAGTATTTTATTACATCGGAGCATTTTTAGGTTGGTTAGACGATAAACAAAAAACATTTAAAACGTCTAAAGAAGCATTTAGTTATCTTATCAACAAACTAAACGGCAAAGGTTATTGGGGAAGCAATCCATTAGGCTATGCTTATGAATTTGAACTTGTAAAATAATGGAGTTATGACAAAAGAAATGTTACTTGAAATATTAGAAGAGTATCAAAATGACACACAAATACTCTACCAAGATAATAATAATATAAATAAATATCTCCCAATTAGTGGTGTGCAAGTTATAACACATCATAACGGTAAAAGAGGTATTGTATTATTAACAAATAAAAGATTACAAAACGAATTAAGATTATGAAACCAAAACTATCAGACGATGACTGCCGATGTGAAGCAAGTCAATGCAAGCAACGAGATAGTTGTTTGCGATACACAGAAAGCAAACCAAAGTTTTATTGGAGTGCTGACTTTAGCCTAATGGAAAATAATAACCCTTGTAAGTTTAAGATATGAAAAAACAAAAAGAAATCAAAATCAGTCCATCTTCACTTGAAGACTTTATTTGGATGTCGTACCGCTACTGCATCGGAAGTCATACTATTGCCGCAGCTATGCACGCAGACACAATCAAGGACATCATCCAAAAGAACCCAGATTGTATGAGTGATGACCGCAAAGCATTTATAGCTAAAGATATTCGCAGAGAAATCAACACCATACTTCATCTCAGAGATGACGTGGAAATAATAAACTGCGAAAACTATGATGCGTATAGCAGACTCCTATTAGAGGTGTCAAAACACAATTGCCCAGGCAAATTAAAATATATCATTGATGGAGCAAAAGGAATTGTGTATATGGATGTGATGGACAAAGAACATGACATCAATTACGACTATCCCGATTTAATTCGCTGGGTCAAACTTGCGAACTACCTTGACGTGAATTGTCATCGCATTGTAGTTACTGATTATGATGATAAGATTGAAGAGCATATCTGTTATTCTTACCCAATTCAAAGACTACCTAACAAGTATGAGAAAGTATGGGTTCCACTTGATAAAGGGTTGTCTATTGATAGTTATATCAATCCTGATTACATTAAAGAGATTAAAGAGTTATGAAAATAAGAATACCACGAAAACTAAGGAATTGCTATTTCAACTTTGATTCGCTACAAGTTCGCAAAGTTGATAAGTATGCTTTATACCTCAAGGTTGAGTATGCAATGAAGTATTTCGATATGACCGCAGAACAATTGGTTCATTGCTTTGGTGCTTACTCTGTTGACGATGTGATTTGGTGGAATTATATTAGGTGGAAACACTTTAAGATAGAGCCACAAATGTCAAAGAAATATAAAGACTATTGGAATGTAATAGCAGACAATGAAAATTTACCTAAATTAAAATAAGTTATGTTGTTAGGAATAGAATTATCTTACAGAGATGTATTTAGTGTTATACCTCGTGTTGGTGGTATATTAGGGAAAACAATTTATATCACTATAGATTGGCTTAATTTTGAATTGACAATTAAGCATCTATCCAATGATTACAATGCCAAACGCATGTATTTTGGTACACCAAGTATAACTATCAATCAGTATATAAAGAGTGGTTATCGGTTCATTTTTGAAATCTTTATCTTTGGTTACACCTATAGAAAGGGGTTGTTTAGATTAAAAGATAGAGATGTGGAACCAACTGATAATACGTATGGTTTTGTCGATATAAGTTGGTTTGAACAATTTAGAAAAAATGATAATGGAGATTTAACAGCAAATCTTATGGAAGAGTTGCAAAATATGATTAAAACACTTAAAGATAAATTAGAAGATAATGAAAGTAAAAATTAAAAACTATTGATTATGGAAAGAAAAAAAGAATTAACTCTCAATGAGTATCAGAAAAAAGCAATGACAACTTGTATGCCAACAAGCAATAACTGGTCATATATGTTTCTAAACCTTGTGGGTGAGGTTGGCGAGTTTGCAAGCAAAGTTGCAAAACATATTAGAAAAGGTCATTACGATATTATGTGCAGTAATATCGCAAATGGTAAAAATATAGATGACTTGCAAGAGCCAGAAAAAGCCATTGACGAACTTAAAAGAGAAGCAGGCGATGTACTCTGGCAATTGAGCGGATTATGCTCGGTAATGGGTTGGTCGCTTGAAGATGTTGCCCAAATGAACCTTGATAAGCTTCAAGCACGAAAAGAAGCCGGAACTATTGACGGCAATGGAGATGGAATTTTAAGAGATAAGTAATATGAGAGCAGATTGGATTGTTGGCATTGACCCAGACGTAGACAAGAATGGGGTGGCATTTTTGGATTGCGCAACGAAACGTCTAAAGATAATGACATATGCGTTCGCTGACACTCTTGACTACCTTCGTAGAGTGAAAAGGGAAGCAGAGGTGACAAATATGCATTTAATGGTGGTGATTGAAGCTGGGTGGCTGAATAAAACACATTGGCATATAACACCGAGAGACACGAAGCAGAGTGCAGCTGCGAAAGGTAATCATGTTGGACGAAACCACGAAACTGGGCGAAAATTGGCAGAGATGTGTGAGTATTTTGATATTCCGGTTAAGCTTCAGAAACCACTTGCGCTTAAAGCCGGAGGACTGCGCTTGTGGAAATCTAAAGATGGCAAAATATCTCACGAAGAACTTGCAAGCTTTACCGGTATTACCGGGCGCACCAATCAAGAAGGTCGTGACGCTGCATTAATCGCGTGGACGTACGCAGGGCTGCCGGTCAAATTGAATGTTTTTTGATAATAAACCAACGATGTTACTTTTTGTAGCATCGTTTTTTTGTTTTTACCCAAAATTGCACGAAATTTGCATTAAATGAACAAAAAGCGATAAAAAAATAGCACTAAACACTTATATTATAAACATTTTTTGTAACTTTGCATAACTTTTATAAACCAAACAGTTTACACGGTGAAAACGGAACAAATTAAACTATCACAAGTGAAGGTAAATGGCGAAAACCCTCGCACAATTACAAGCGATAAATTCGCCAAATTGGTCAATTCAATCTTGGTTTTTCCAAAGATGCTGAACATTCGTCCAGTAGTAGTGGACAACAAAATGGTTGCGCTTGGGGGCAATATGCGCTTGCAAGCTCTCAAACGTATCGCGTCAATGACAACTGACGAGATTATAAACGCGCTATCACATTCGGCAGACTTCGTTCGCAAGAGCGAGGGTGAGCGTCAAGCTACATTAGCACATTGGGAAGAATGGCTTAAAAAGCCGGTTATCGAAGTGATTAAAGCGTCAGAGCTTACCGAAGAAGAAAAGAAACAATTCGTAATCAAAGACAATGTTTCGTTCGGTAATTGGGATTGGGATAAGCTCGCTAACAGTTGGGATAATAGTTCTCTTGGCGATTGGGGTATGGATGTATGGCAAACACACCCAACGGAGTTCGCACCAGTTTCAGCACCTACTGCGCCTACTACACCACAATACACTCCAAGCGAACCTGCGCCAAGTGAGATTGATGGTGTTCAACACGAACCTTACTCGCTTCCAACCGAGCTTCAAGGGCTTGACCTAACACCGGCAGAGTTGCCAAAAATTCAAGGCGACGACCAAACAACTAAGGAGCGTATCATTATTGTATTCTCAAAAGAGCATACCGAACTTTTGGCTAATCTCTTAGGAATGCCACAAATTGATAAGGTGCTATATCGCCTTGAGGAGATTATGCCTGAACTTAACGAAGAAGTACAATGAACTACAACGACTACATAGATTATCACTTAGGGGGAGATGCTGGTGTTGAAGAAAGAATGATTGCATCATTGTGTAAGTATTTCAAACTTGACGAGTGGAATGCTTTTCGCTTGATTTATTTCTACACAATGACATACCACATACCGAGCGCGCTCTCAATGTTAGAGGGCGAGCGCGATATGGCGAAGCTTAAATTCCGTACTGACCGAAGATATGTGAGATGCAATGGCGCATACCCTCGCTTGCTTCAAGAGCTAACCACCGAGAAGTTGACGCAATTAAAGTCAGTCAAGACGACGAGCGAAGCCTATTGGCTTGTGAGTTCGTGGTATTTTTTCGGACGTTACGCAGCTTATTTATTCCTTGAGGTGTATATGAACGTTTTTAGCCCGGAGTGGATTGACAATCTTATTCCGGAATGGGAACCAAGCGAAAACTACACTAAAGGAGCAGTTTCGGTTGCTTTAAGCGAAGAACGCGTTGAACTCAACAAATTCCTTGAGCGCACAAAAAAAGATACGAGAGATAACGTATTTGCCATTGAAACGAGTTTATGTGCTATTGAGAAATTCCGAAAGGGAACGCGGTGGAACGGCTTTTACACCGAGCGTTTGCTAAGTGATATTCGTGGTTGTAAGTGGGAAAATTTAATAATTAGATTGCTATGAAAACTTGCGTATTTATAACAGGCACGAATGCCGTTGGTAAGACCACACTTGCGAAAGCTCTTATTCAACACTATGGTGGCATACAATCCGCGTCGAAAGAGATAACATTATGCAACGACGACCGCGTGGCTTTTGCTGGTCGGTATGAGCTTGACAAAAAATTCGGTGGGGTGGATGGTTTTAATCAAACGAAATGTCTTGCCGGAGTGGTGTCAAAGGCATTAGAAAATAGTGATGTTATTTTTTGTGAAGGAATGTATCTGCACACCTTTGGTCTTAATTTAACAAACGCAATGTTTTCAGCGCAAAAGCAACTTGTGGTTCTTTTGTATGCGCCGGTTGAAGAAATAGACCGAAGGTTGCGTAGTAGGGCAGAAAAAGGTGTTACCGAAGCTGTATGGAAAACGCAAAAAGGATGTGCCAGGTCTGCTCAAAAATGGGCTTCAATTGGAGTTCCGGTTTTGTTCTTTGACACAAGCAAAGTTTCAACAAATGAAATCTTGCAAAGTATAACAAGCAAAGTAAATGAGTTATGTGGGTGGTAAGCGGCTATGACGACAAAAAGGTCAAAGAGATATGCTACAATTGTAACTCTAAAACCGCAAAACAATCGTACAACTATTTTCGGAGAATACATTTTGTAACGAAAGGCAAAGTGTGGAGTAAAGTGTGGAGTAAAAACGGAGTTCCGATTGCATTTTATTACGCAACACAAAGTCGCGACCATATTCGCCTAATTGAAATCGCGGTACATCAAGACCACCAAAAGAAAGGTTATGGGCGAAAGGTATTGTTTGATTTGCTCACTGAAATGAAAAAACAAAAATACACCAAATTAACATTTCGCACTCCAATCAACGAAGATGCTTGCGAATTTTGGCTTCATATTGGAGCAACAATAACAGGCATTAAAGGCGATGATTACGAAATGGAACTTAATATTCAATAATTATGGCATACTATCTAAGTCCTCGCTGGAGCAATGAGATTGCCGATTGTTCTATGCCTATGACATTTGACACATACAGCAACTGTTCGTTTGGTTGCTTGTATTGCTTCTCGCAATTTCAACGCGGTATTGGCAATGGTAAAGAGAAATATCTACAAAAGGAAGTGAATAACGTCAACCCAGAAAAAATCAAGCGAATGTTCCTTGAACCGGACAAATATGGCGGTCAATTCGCAGAGTACATCAAGCAACGCAAAGTAATGCAGTGGGGTGGCTTGTCCGACCAATTCGACGGCTTCGAACGCAAAAGGGGAGTAACACTTGAGCTTCTTAAATTCTTCAAAGAAATAGACTACCCACTTTGCTTTTCAACCAAGGCAACCTGGTTTACCGACGACGACCGATATATGAGCCTTATTGAAGGGCAAAAAAATTGGAATTTTAAGTTCTCAATCATTACACTTGACGAAGCGAAAGCGAAAGTTATTGAACGAGGAGTACCAACACCGATGCAACGCTTGGAAGCTATAAGACGTATTGCTGAAGCCGGAGCAGGTGGAGCGACATTGCGCTTGCGTCCATTTATTATCGGTATTTCTACACCGACATATCTTGACTTGATTAAAGAAGCGCATCAACGTGGGGCAACAGCTCTCAGTACAGAGTTCTTTTGCGTGGAACAACGCTCTCCAATCCTCAAAGAGTATATGCCTACGTTCAACGAGCTATGCGGTTTTGACCTTATGGAGTTCTATAAACAATATTCGGTATCAACCGGGTATTTGCGCTTGAATAGAAAGGTTAAAGAGCCATTTATGCGCAATATGAAAAACCTATGCGACGAGATTGGTATGCGCTTCTATGTTTCGGATGCACATTTCAAAGAATTATGTTGTAATGGTTCTTGTTGTGGTTTACCACCTACTTGGAACTACTCTCGCGGTCAATGGTGTGAAGCTTTACAAATAGCAAAGACCAAAGGAACTGTAACGTATGACGACGTGAGTTCAGATATTGACAAGCTCGTAGGTTCATTTCAATGGCAACGTGCAGAAGGGTATAACTGCAACTCAAGTGAAAAGAGGGCTAAGTTTGCCGGTATGACTATGGCAGATTATATGCGTTGGTTGTGGAACAATCCACAAAGTGGTCAAAGTCCATATAAGCTATTCGAAGGTGCGTTAGTGCCAACCGGCAAAGACGCGAATGGAAATATTATTTACAAATATAATGGAGCTAAATTCTAATGCCGTACATTAACAAATTACATAGATTTAAGCAAGACCAAGTGGTGCGTCTTGAAATCGTATCTCAGTTGTATAAGCGAGGTTATTCCTATCGCGAAATACAACAAGAGGTGCGAGCGCGTCTTGGTATTGATAAGGGGTATTCGCTTAAAACAGTTCATAAGGATGTGAATTGTTTATTGGAAGAATGGCGCAGTACTCGAATTGAGAATATAGACCATTCGGTGCAACTTGAATTGGAGCGCATTGATGAGGTCATAAAAGAAGCTTGGCAAGCGTGGGAAAAGTCTAAGAACGACTACGAACGTAAGAAAGCTAAACAACAACGTATTCCAATGGCAGAAGGAGAAGATGGCGAAGGGGGTAGTGAACTTATTCGTATGGAGCAACAACGCGAAGAAGTTGTATGCTATGGCGACCCACGTTATCTTGATATTATTCACAAGAATGCTTGTGAACGACGTAAGCTTTTGGGATTGTATAGCCCGGAAAAGAAAGATATTAACGGAGAACTTTCATTTACTAATTTCTTGATGCAAACAGGGGTAATTGATGCAGAGGAGTGAAATACATAACAATGCACAAAGGGTATTTAGTGCTTGGCGAAACGATTGGAACTTGTTTATACGCGACGTCTTGGGTGTTAATCTTGACGCAGAACAACAAGCAATCGTTTCCGCTGTGCAATACAATAAACTTGTGTCTGTTAGAAGCGGTACAGCTCGTGGCAAAGACTTTGTTGCAGCGTGTATCGCTGTTTGCTTCTTGTATCTAACACCGAAATGGAATAGCAAAGGAGAGTTAATTGAAAACACCAAAGTAGCTCTCACGGCACCAACCGACCGACAAGTCAAGAACATTATGATGCCGGAAATATCGCGTTTATTCAATAGAGCGAAAAAAAGAGGGTTCGCGTTGCCGGGTAAATTGAACGCTTACGACATTCGTATGAATAACGACGAGTGGTTCTTGACCGGTTTTAAAGCTGACGAGCATAATCACGAAGCTTGGTCGGGATTTCACGCAGTCAACACAATGTTTATTGTAACTGAAGCAACTGGTATATCTGACGACACATATGCAGCTATTGAAGGTAACTTGCAAGGTAACTCGCGTTTATTATTGGTATTCAACCCTAATACAACGGTAGGGTATGCTGCTAAATCACAGAAGTCGGATCGTTGGAAGAAGTTTTGCTTGAATAGTCTTAATGCTGTGAATGTGCAAAAGAAAAAAAATATCATACCAGGGCAAGTGGACTATGAATGGGTGAAAGATAAAGTTGATAACTGGTGTGCGCCTATTCGACCTGAAGAAGCGCAATCGGGCGAAAACGATTTTGAGTTTGAGGGGCAATGGTATAGACCAAGTGACTTATTCCGAAAGAAGGTATTGGGCGAGTTTCCTAAAGTTGCTGAGGATATATTGATACCGCTCACATGGATAGAGCAAGCGCAAGAGAGGTGGAAAAAATACCACTTGGATAGCTACAACGATGCAATCGTCGGAGTCGACGTCGCTGGTATGGGTCGTGATGCGTCGGTGTTTTGTTACAGATTTGGTAACTACGTGAGTGAGTTTAGAAAACATAACTCTGGTGGTAAAGCCGATCATATGAAAATTGTGGGGCAAATAATTAGTGACGCAAAGAGCCATTCAAATTATAGGTTCTCGATAGACACTATTGGTGAGGGCGCTGGAGTGTATGCACGAGCAGAAGAGGTAGCGAGAGAGCAAGGTATTGACCCAAGAGACATTGTTAGTTGCAAGTATAGTCAAAGCGCACAAGATACCAACGGCAATCCGTTTCACGATGTAACAGGGCAATACGAATTTGTTAAGTTTAAACATTATTTGTATTGGTGCGTGCGCGATTGGCTCAATCCGGACAACAATACCGGTGCTATGTTACCACCAGGTGGAACGTTCGCCGAAGAAGCAACCGAAGTTAAATGGAGTTTTCATAGTAGTGGGAAGATAATGATAGAGCCGAAAGAAGACACTATTGCGCGTTTAGGGCACTCTCCGGATGAATTAGATGCGCTTGCCAATACATTTGACCCAAGAGTGACAAAGCCACGTCAGAAAGCAAGAAAAATAGATTATTCTTATTACGACCAAATATTATATTAACAAACAAAGGAGGAGTGAATGGACATAAAAGGAGTTATCAATGGCGCGTCGGCAAACGACACAATCAATGCGCTCAAAGAAAAGAGTGTTGTAGTTCCAGAGTGGGGTAATCTTGCAAAGGAATACGATGTAGAAAAACACGAAATAATGGATACGAGGAAGTATCTTGATAAGGCGACACCGACCGGGATTGAAAAGATTTCACGCGTGACGCTTGGAATGGAACGTTTGGCGGTAAAACGTATGACAGGGCTTGCCTTTGGCATTCCAGTTCAACGTGTTTACACACCAGAGAACGACCAAGAGAAAAGAGCCGCAAAAATTATGGAAGATATATTCCAACGCAACCGAATTGACAGCCTTAACATCTCGCGTTCAAATTTGCTCTATGCGAGTTGCGAGGTGGCGACAATATGGTATCTTCAAGAACAACCAACGCAATATGCAGGGGAAGCAACCAAATTGAAAGCACGCGTAAGAGTGTATTCTCCAATGAAGGGCGATAAATTGTACCCATTATTCGACGAATACGACGATATGGTGGCTTTATCGGTAGAGTATAATCGCACTATTGGCGATAAGACTATTACATATTTTGATACTTATACCAATGATATGCACATTCGTTGGGAGAGGGAGAACAGCGCGTATGTAGAGGTGTTGAGAGAAAATATCACGCTTCTTAAAATACCTGGAGTGTATGTGTATAGACCAACACCTATTTGGGAGAACCAATCGCGCAATCGCGAGGAAATTGAAATGAAGATGTCAAAACAAGGCAACTACATTGACAAGAACTCTAAGCCAAATTGGGTTATCTACTCTAATAACGATATTGCTATTGGCGGCGAGGAAAATAGCGCACCGATGTCAGCTCGCAATGTTTTGCATTATGGGCAAGAAGATCGTGCCGAATATGCAACTTGGGATGGTGCTAATGAAGCAGCTAAGAACTATGTTGACTTCCTCGAAAAGCACTTTTTTATGGAGCTTCAATTGCCGGACTTCTCGTTTGAGAATATGAAAACAGTACAGATGTCGGGTGAAGCGCGTAAGATGATGTTTATTGATGCTCAAATAAAAGTTCTTGAGGAAAGTGGTATTTGGTTAGAAGCCTTCTCGCGCGAAATCAACGTAATTAGAGCATTGATGAAAGCGATGTATCCTTCGTTGGCTACGGCTATTGAGAACTTAAAGGTGGAAAGCAAAATAACACCATATCAAATCTCTGACGAAGCTGAGCATATTCAAATACTCACTAACGCAACAGGAGGTAAGGCTATTATGTCGCAAAAAACAGCAATTGAACAAGCTGGTTATACTGATGATGCAGAGCGCGAATTAGCGCAGATTCAAGCCGAAAGCGATACAATGAACCTATTCGACCAAGAACCTACTGAATAACGCATATAAATGGCAAAAAAGGAAGCATTTGACCCTATCAAGTGGGAACGCAGACAACAACGACGATTGAATGCACGTGGTAAGGCTATCAAAGAATTATTTGATGACCTTGCACAACGTGCTTCGTTGCTTGGTATAGATGTGAAGTTGCCGAGCGACAAAGACTTTGAGTTTAAAAATTACCCAGCATTAGAAAAACGAGTTGATGAGCTTGTTAAGGAAGTGTCGCTGAAGGTTACGCGTATTATCGAAGATGGAGAGGAGGAAGCGTGGATTGAAGCGAATGCCAAGAATGATGCTCTCGTTGATAGTGTAGTCAAAGGTTCTGGATTGCCAAAAGAGGTGGTTGCGCAATGGAAGCAACCTAACCTTAGTGCTTTGGCTGCGTTTCAAGCGCGAAAGATTGCCGGAATGGGGCTATCTCAACGCGTATGGAAGCTAACCCAAACGGCAAAGCAAGAACTTGAATTAGCACTTGATTTAGGCATAGGAGAGGGGAAAAGTGCAGCGGAACTCAGTCGTGATATACGGAGGTATCTCAACGAGCCAAATAAACTCTTTAGACGTGTGCGTGATGAGAAGGGAATATTGCGCTTGTCGAAAGCTGCTAAGATGTATCATCCAGGTAGAGGTGTGTATCGTTCTTCGTACAAGAATGCATTGAGATTAGCGCAAACCGAAATCAACATGGCATACCGCTCGTCTGACCACGAAAGATGGTCGCAAACGGATTGGATAATTGGTGTGCGTATAAGCTTGTCAAATAATCACACTCTTAACGGCTTGCCTTTCCACGACATTTGCGACGATGTACAAGGTGTATATCCTAAAGATTTCAAGTTCGTAAGTTGGCATCCGAAATGCCGATGTCACGCAACACCGGAGCTTGCTAAGCGCGAAGAACGTATCGCGTACCTCAAGAAAATGGCAAATGGAGAGGACGTGAGTGGTTTCAAATTCAGTGGGCAAACAAAAGAAGTACCGCAAGGGTTTAAGGATTGGGTTGACAAGAACGCAGAACGTATCAAAGGAGCAGAAGAACGTGGCAAATTGCCGTATTTCTTGCGCGATAATGGTAAGTTCTTGACGCACGATAAAGAAGGTTTGATGTCTGTTGCTCCGCAAGTCAAGACACCACTTGAAATTGCAGCTGAAAGACACGCTATGCGTACACCGGAACAGGCGAAAGCGATACAAGATAGATGGGATGCTAAACTTGCACAAGATAATCTCACGAAAAAGACCGCGAATAATGTACTCAATGTGGCGAAAGAATACCCAGAGGTGGCTATTGTAACGTTGCAACAATACATTGATACTCGCAACTTGAAAGCGATGAAATTGGAAGCGAGCAAAGTTGCTAAAGAAGTGTCTGCTGTCAAGAAAGATGAAGCGTTCTTGGAGCAACTTATTCCGGACGTTCACGAATGGAAGAAACAATTTACTTCGGATGAATTGCACGCTGTTTACGATGCAGTCGAAAAGAAACTTGCTCAATTCAAATCTCTATCTTTAGACGAACAGGTTAAAAAGCTTGATTTTGAGATACAATATGTCGCAAATCCGTCAATATATAAACCTGGTGCAAAACCTTATCCAACGTGGAAGGTCTCACAAGATGCATTTGTTAAACAACAAGCAAAAGTTATTGACCAAATTGAGTGGAATAATATTAGCGACGTATGGAAAAGCGCTTGGAAATTTAACACGAAGAGTAAAGAGTATATTGAGCTTGTCGATCAATTAAGGGATGCCATATTGCTTAAAGACAAGAAAAAAGCTCAAAATATTATTGCTCAAATAGAATTAAAGAAAAGCAAATTATTAAAAGAAGCTGCGTATAGAGCCAAGAAAAAAGGAACAAGCAATGTTGTTTTTGATGCAAACGCTTATAGTCAAGAAAGGAAAGACAAGGCAATTTGGTGTAAATCAACTAATGAAAGTCGCAATAAATGGAGTGCATTAAGCGACAATATTTGGAACTCAGCAAGTCAGAATGAAAGAGATGGGTGGTATGCTTATACGGCTGGCTCCGGTCATATGAACAGACCTTTGCGCGGATGTCAAGGAAGTTGGTCAAATTTCCAAGGGGTTGGCAAAGTTCCGTTGAATTACGAAAATGGCGAAGCTCATATTAGAGATTTGTTTGCGTTGATTGAAAGAAACCAAAGCACAGAAGATATATGGTTACAACGCGGTGTTGGAACTTGGGAAGGTGTTGAAGGCTTTTTTGGGGTAAAAGGGTTAACCAAATCACAACTACAAGGAATGGTTGGAAAAGAATTTACCGATTGGGCATTTATGTCTTGTGGTTCTGCTAAGGGGACTGGTTTTGGCGGAACAATCTTTAATATTTATTGTCCTAAAGGGACTAAAATGATTTATATTGACCCACATTCAGCTTTTATGGGCGAAAATGAAACTATCTTGCAATTAGGTACACGATTTAGAGTCACTAAAGTTGAGGTGCAAGGTAGTAGCGTTTATATAGATATGGAGGTGGTTGGTTACGAACAACATCCATTGTTGTAAAAAAAAGGGTTGCTAATTATAGCAACCTTTTTTATTGTTTGATATAGTTTTTTTTATACCATTCTTCAAACCCGGTATTCTGCACCCATTGAGAATATCGGTTGAATAATAAAGCTTTTAGGTGTATTGGGGTGTCGTCAAATTTTGAGAAGTCAGTCAATCCGGCTTTAATGTATTCTTCAAGGAATTGAGACAAAATAGTATCTTTTTTTGTCGTATATTCTACCCATTGTTTTTCATAAAGCCAAAACATTAAGTCGTCTCCGGTTAAAGAAGGTGTATTTTCTCCTTTGTAATACTTACAATGTTGTAATAAATCTTTCATTTTATGAGTTTGTAAAAATTGTTTATAACTATTTTCATATCGTATGGCAAATATTTAAGGGCTTTAGATTTTATATTTTCGGGTATTCTCCAAATAGCTTCAGCGATTGAGCCAACTATTGCCCCAATTGTGTCGCTATCTCCTCCTACGGCAATAGCGTATCGAATTGCTTCTTCAAAGCTGTTTGCTTTATTGATAATACCGAATACAACAGGCATTGTGCCTTGACAAGTTTCATCGAAGCGGTTCTGACCCAATAATGGTTCTACCCAAGTAGGATAATATTCTGTCATTGCCATAAGCATTGAGTTCTTGCCATATTTTCGTGCCAAGAAAATAGCGGTTGCTGTTGCTACTGCTCCTTTGATACCTTCCGGATGATTGTGGGTTGGCAATGCGGTTTTTTCAGCTTCTGCTTGTACTTCTTCTAATGTATCAAACCACCAACCAATAGGAGCTACTCGCATTGCAGAACCATTACCGAAAGAGTTGTATGGTTGTGGATTGTCAGAAGCAACCCAGCGAGCAAAAGAGCCACCATATCCACCCATAGGATGTGGGTAAAATTTGCACCAATAACGGAGCCATTCTTTATAGTCTTTGTTGCCATTAGTAAGAGCATTCGCAATTGCTATTGTACAAATAGTATCATCTGTAAAATTACAGTCTTTAGTGAATAAATTAAAATTAAAATCTTTTGTATTATTGAACTCAAAACGAGAACCAATAATATCTCCAATAATAGCTCCTAACATAGTTTTTTAAGTTTTTACAAAGATACAAAATTATTTTGATTTACGCAACATTTTATGCTTAGAAATTACGCAGTTATTGGTTGCTTTTGAGTTATTTTCGTCAATTGCGCTTCGCCAAAGGGTGTGCAGGGTGCAACCGATTTGGGAAGGTGTGAACGTGTCGTAGATAGCAGCCAAGCTACCGAAATAGTATTCAGTTTGCCCATTGACCGGGCGAATAAATTGTACTTTGATTATATTTTCTGCCATTGTTATTTCTTTTTAGTTAATAAAACAAATTCTTTAGCTTCTTCGAGAGTATCGAACCAATCCCAATAATAGTCGGCATTGGTTGATACTCTCATTTTGCTTTGTGGTCTTTTCTCTGTAATTTTTGTAGATACGACGTTACTGAGTACAAGTCCGTCGTCATAAATGGTCGTTGCCACACAGTAGTATTTTTTCATATGCTTGGTGGTTTAGATGCTCCCAGCCAACATAGATTTGATATATTGGAGGTCTGCACAGTTAAGTTCAATATTATTCTCTAACTTGTATAGAGTTGCGCTTCGTTGTCCGATTAGTTTTACTGCAAGTTCGTAATCTTTGGGGTCTTTCCTTTCCATTAGGGCGGTTGCAATATCAATCTTTTCTTCTTCAAGAGCGTCTATTTTATCTTCCAATGCGGAGAACCTTGAATAGAATACTTGTAGTAGTTTAGATTGATGATGTTGTTTGTAATCTTCACAGAACGAAGCTTCGTCCATATGGTCTCCAGCGCAGAGATACATATCGTACACTCTGTTGAAGTCTTGGATAGCTAATGCTAATCCAGTTTTTTCAGTAAATTCTTGATGTGTCATAGGTAATGAATTTAAGCTATAACTGAATTAGCAATTAGCGTGCCAAAATCTGTATCAATTTTTCTTTTTGCGTTCTTTCGGCAATTGCCATCCTTTGACCTTGGCAACTTCGTAGTTGAATTTATGCCATATATCTTCGTCTAAGAACTCAAAGTGCATTGTGCCTTTTTTGTGTCCTTTTATTTTAAAGAACCCTTCGATATATTCAGGATTACGACCATCATTAAAATATTTGAAATGTCCCATAGGCATCCAAATTCCCCAAGGTATGTTGAACTCTCTACAAAAGGCACCAAGTGATATTTGTTCGTCATAATTTTTGCCTGTAAGATAGCATAATGCTTTAATCACATCTTCTATTTTGGAATAATCCCAATGAGTTTTGACATGCGGACTTGCCCAGCGAGCATCATAGTCGCAAATATACGGAACGATAAACTTTTTGTTAATTTTATAATCCGAATTTGTTTTCCACTTTTCTCCAGCGGTAGAGTTTTCCGCAGAGAAAGAACATATATGGTCAAATGCTTCAACAAGTACGTGTTTCATTCTATCTTCATGAGTCCCGACAATCATTTCTATCATGCGATAGATATTTTTCATTGTGAAAGGTATGTTCTTTTGTTTCTCAACAAAAGAATTTATGTCGTCACGAACTTTTTGTGTCAAGTATTTTTCCATCTTAAATTTACTAAACAACCATTGCCAAGCATTTTTTTGCAAAGCCTTTTTGAATTGGTCTTTTGTTATGGAGGTAGATACATCGCCATTCTTTAATGTTGCACCAAAACAAATATGACTGGCACCGATAGCAGATGTAAGATTATTTATTTTCTTACTTGCATCCATTATATCATCGAACATTTGAACAGCAGCAACATATCTATTGACACAATCACGAACAAAGTCATAAGTTATAAGTCCGTCAGCTTGTATTTCGGGAGTATCTTCTTCGGTGTCAAAGAAGTAATCTTGAAACTCATTATCATCGGTCTTTGGTTTATACAACCTAATTACAGATACTGAAACATTTGTTTTACGTTCTGCTGTTGAGAAAACATCTCCAAGATATTCGTCATCACCATATAATTCAATCAGTTCTTTTATTTTACATTGTTTCTCCGTACCACTATAAAAGCTTGTATTAAGCATTGATGTATTACATAGAGATATAATCTCACAACCTTGTGGTGCTATTTCGTAGGCATGTAGGATGTGCGTTTCCTCACATGAGAAAGGTGGGTTCATTACAATCATATCAATATGACTAACCATATCAGAGGTGACAGTAAGGAAATCATCTGCAATAACAGCACATTTCTTTTCAATAATGCTTCGTAGCTTACTATTCTTTTCGCAAGCTATAACCTCTCTTGCTCCGTTGTTTTGCAAGAAAGTAACAATATTGCCACTACCTGCTGAAGGCTCTAAAATCACCTTGTCAGTTATGTCTGACAAGGCTAACATTTGTACGATTACATCCTCTGGTGTAGGATAAAAATCTTTTTCAAATATACTTTCCATATTAAAAATTTGCTTTAAGTTTTAGTTGTTTAAGGACTTCTTTTAGCTCGCTGTCGGTGTAGCTCTCGGCTACACTACGACTAACGATATTGTGGTTCATTGCTATCTCTATGGCTCTTGCGCGAGATACGGCTGGGGTTTTGCGGATTGTTCTCATAGGTTGTTATATAAAAATTTTACTGTTTCGTTTTGTATAAACTTGTTTTCATTTGTCCATCCTAAATCATAAGCTTGTCCGTCGTCGGTTCTATTGTAGCGATAGAATTTGTCATATATGCCAGCGCGACAATCTATTCGACCTTTTTCGTAATCATTTTTGACGATTTCGATACGTTCTTGGTGTTGCTTGTTTAGTTGCTCAATGTATTGTTCTAAGTTTTTCATAATTTATAATTTTTTAGAGGGTTAAGTGTTTATATTAAAATCACATTGCAAAATTAGTATATTATTTTGATATAGCAAACAATTTTGAAACTTTTTTATAAACTTTTTTTATTATTTTTTGTAACTAACAAGTCGCGTGAGGATTATAATATGAAAAAAGTATGCAAAAAATATGCTTTTATTGTAATCATATCAAAAAAAATGCGTATATTTGCACGAAAATCAATAAACTAACTTGTTTATTTTTCGTAATTTTTCGTAAAATCGTATGAAAACAAAAATTTTAGACGCGCTGAAAGCCAAATTTGAGGGGGTCAGCGAAGCAATTTTAAGTAGGGTTGTCGACAAGTTGGCAAAGACTACGCAATCGGAAGAAGATGTAACAACCGCAGTAGAGGGGGTTACTTTTCAACAAGTGTTAGAAAGTTATGGCGATAGCCGTGCGACCGAAGCGTCGAAAACAGCTATCAAGAACTACGAAGCACAACTCAAGAAAAAAGATGACACCAAAAAAGACGACGAGGGTGCAAAACCAAATGACGATGTTCCAGAGTGGGCAAAAGGTTTTATTGAAGCCAACAAAAAACTCACAGAAGAAATCGCAGCTCTTAAAGGGGAAAAAGTAGCAAACTCACGCAAAACTGCTCTTGATGGTGTTATTGAAAAGCTCCCGGCAGAGTTCAAAACACGTTACGAACGCGATTTCTCGCGCTTAAACTTCAAAGACGATGATGACTTCAACGCTTGGTTGGAAGAGATCAAGAAGGACGTAGAAGGTGTAAATATGAAACTCTCGGCATTCTCAAGCCCATTGGGTAATAGTTTTGGAGCGAAAGATGAAAGTGGTGTAAGCAAACTCGTTAAAGAGAAATTTGCTCAACACCAAAAACAAGCCGAAAAACAGCCCTCGGCAATTAGTGGGTTGTAAATCTAATTAGTATTAGTACAGTATGGATGTAAATTTCAATTACAAAGAAGCTGCACCAGTTGAACCAATCTATATTGAACAGGTGTATGCAGAAAAACCGGGCGGTGGTTTAGTTGTGAGTGGTGCTTACGACATTAAACCTTCAACTGCGGTAGGTTACAACGCAGAAGGCAAACTTGCTCCAATTAAAGGTTATCGTCTTGTGGACGCGGTAGGTGCAGAAGATACAACTATCAAAATCCAAAAAGGTTCGGGCGTTGAAGTTGGTGATGTGATTGCGAACGGCAAGAAAGGTGTTGCTTGTACAGCGGTTGACGCTTCTCGCGCAGACTATGACGTAGTAACAGTAACAATGGGTGTTGCTATTAAAGCCGGCACTTGCTTGTATCAAGCTAAAACAGCAGGTTCGTCAGCAGCTCCTATCTACACACCAGAGTATGTAGTAGGCAACGTAGTACCAGCTAATAGCGGTGATTACCCAGTTCGCCTTATCAATGGCGCAAATTTGAGAAAAGAAACAGCTATCGCTTCGGCAGAGGTTGTAGCATTAGTACCAACCATTAAACTTGTGTAAGGAGGATTGAAGTATGGCAGATATGAATAAACCTTTCATGGATATTGACAAACCGGGTATGCAAGTGGCTTTGAATAGCTACAAACCGGGTTCTGGTCTTGCTTGGGGTACATTGTTCCCATTGAAATACACACCTTCATTCGACCTTAAAGGTATCGAAGGCAACGAAGGCATCCCAGTGGCAGCTGACCGCGTTTCGTTCAATTCTAAAGCTCCTAAAAAAACTCGCCAAACCATTGGCACTTGGAGCGGTAATCTCGGCAAATATGCTGTATCTCGCGAAAAAGATGAGGTCGAAATCAATAACTACAACGACCTTATGCTTAAAGCAAGTGCTAACACAGAAGATGCAGCTCTTGCACGTGAACTTGTTGACCTTGTGTATGACGACGTGAACTTTGTTAACTCAGCAATGGACTACAAAGTTGAGATTGACGCTATGCGTATCGGTTGTTCTGGTAAACAAACATTCACAGAGCAAATTGATGGCGATATGGTTACAGAGGATGTAATTGACTTCAAAGTACCTACTGAAAACTTTGGTGGAGCTTCAGTTGCTTGGAGTAACTACGAAACAGCTGACGGCTTGAAAGACATTGCTACTTGGCAAGCTAAAATCGCTAAGAAAGGCGGTAAACGTCCTCGCTACGCGATCATGGAACTTGCTAAATTCAATGAACTCATTGAACAAAAAGCAACTGCACGTCGCTTGTTCCCACGCTATGACCAAGCTCTTGTAACATCTGATATGATTACTCTTGAAGCAATCAATCGTTACCAAAGCACTAAAGGTTATCCACAAATCTTGGTTATTGACACTTATGCTACTATTGAGCATAAAGATGGCCGCCAAGAAACTATCAAACCTTGGAACGAAGCGGTAGTGGTATTGTCGCCAGAACCACGCTTGGGTTACACTTACTACAAAACAGTGCCAAACGTACCTAACACTGACGCAGTACAAGCTTACGGCTCATTCTACAAAACAACTCGCTACTCACAACTCAACCCTATGTTGGAGGTTACATTGGCAGAATGCTATGTACAACCAGCATTGAGCAACAGAGCGTCGTTGGTATTTATTAACACAACCAAAACTACTTGGGAATAAATTCTGTGATGTATGACAATTATTGAAGCGCTCCGTGCATCTGTATCTAACTATCCGTTGGAAGATGCGAATGTCGAACCTATATGTATCAAACGAGGTTTGAACATTGATGACGAACTCACTACTGACGTGGCTAATAGCAAAGGTTATGAATTAGCTACGGCTGACATATACAAGTTCTTGATTATGTCAGTCAACCTTTCTCAAAGTGGCGCAAGAGTTACTAAGAGCGATGTTGAGCATTGGGTTGGTTCGGCGAATGCGATATACAGAAAGTACGGAGAGCCAATAATTGGCAGTACGGCAGACGCAAAACCAAGTGTACAATTTGGTTACAAAGGTGAATTTTTATAGTGCGATATGTTGATATTTAAGAATGGAAAAATGACTTGGTTGCAAGCCGATGAACAAGTGCTTGTAGATACCGACGGGAATGCTGTTCCGGCAGCAAATGCCGGAAGTAGAAAAGCGGTTGAGTGTTATATAGATGTCTTGACCGAAGACCGCAAAGGTAAATATCCTGACGGCAAATACACTCGATGCGAATACAGCATTTTGCTTGACCAATCAAGCGTACCAAGCAACTTTAAACCGAAGAGTGTTACGCTAACGCATAATCGGAAAGGATTTATTGGCATATTTTCCGTACAACGTATCGAATGGTATGACCTCACTGGCAGTATTGAAATATGGGTATAGTGCTTAAAACACCACAGCAAGCTATTGAGAAGATGGTTGAAGCGAAAGCGAAATTGATTAAACGTGTAATTTTCGAAGCGTTGTCAATGGTGGGCGAAGAATGTATTATTGCAATGCGCAATCTCGGAAACTACAAAGACCAAACAGGCAACTTGCGAAGCTCAACAGGTTATATGATTGTTCAAGATGGCAAAGTAATGACACAAGGTGGCTTTGAACAAGTCAAAGGTGGCGACGAAGGAGTGAAAACCGGCAAAAAAGCGGTAGCAGAAGTTGCAAAACAATTCCCGGAACATAGTGTGTTGATTGTGGTAGCTGGTATGAAGTATGGAGTGTATGTAGAACGTAGAGGATATGATGTAATAACAAGTGGCAAGCTTCACGCTAAAGAAGAAGCTCCAAAATTGCTCAAAGAAATAGGATTGATATGACAGGTAATGAATTATTGACATATATGTACAAGCTAATCGTTCAACTCAAGAGCGAGGGCTATTTGCCTATCAAAGGCGACGTGTACAAAAGCAATGAACGACCATTGGATGCGCAGACAGAGGATTGTTGTATTGCTATCATTGCCGGTAATGCTTCCCAAATTCAAGAAGGTGAGGTGGTAGTGAACATTTATGTTCAAGACGTGATGAACGCAGAAGGGTTGTGGAAAGAGGATAGAGAGCGCACCGAAGCTATGGAGCATATTCTTGAAGGTTTGCCAATGTTACTCACGTCAATGGGCGATGTTCGCTTTACAGCAAGTGGGATGATACTAACTCTTGAGGAAGAAGATATACATCAACACTTCGCATCTATAAAAATGAGCTTTAAGGTATTAACGGAATATTAACTTTTAATCTTGAAATATTATGGCAGTAATTAACTGGGGTAAACCCGAAATTGAAATTGTCAAGCTTGAGAATGGAGTAATACCAAGTTCTCCGTCGTGGATTAAACTTGACACACCGGTAGAAGGCACAACTACACTCGAAACTACCGAAGGCGAAAAAACCGAAGCACTTGACGAAGGTGGTGCGGTTGTTGATACTCGCAAAAAGAAAAACAAGTATTCTTTGAAATTCTCTCTCTTTGAGAAAAAAGGCAAAGAGAAACCAATCGAAGATGAAGATGGTGTTATCACTGACGAGTATGCAGTTCGTATCACTCCAGAAGACCCTACAACACCAGGCTTTATTTTGAAAAAATGTTCAGTATCATTCCAATATACTTACACAGCTGCAGATGGCGGTCGCTGGGCTTACACATTCGACGCACTTACACCTGACGAAGGTAAAATGTTGGAACGTTATACAGCAGGAGAATAACGCTGTGAAGTGGATTGGATTTTTTCATAATTAATGTTTTTAGGTTAGTTTGACAAACGGAATAGACGTCCTTTTAGGTTGGAGGTAAAACCTACATTATTGCGGATTGGAGAAGTGGCAACTCACTGGTTTCACGAGCCAGAGAACGCAGGTTCGAACCCTGCATCCGCTACTAATTAAATGTTATTGTTATGATAGGAAAATTAGCAGCTGAAGCAATCAGTAATAGCCCGGTTGAATTGAGTATAGGGGAAGACAAATATCTTGTACCAAGACCAACATTGAGAACAATGATGTCTGCTTCGATATATATTGAAATGTTGCCTACAATCAATATGGAGTGTGACAATTTAACTGCAGAGATGATGAGGTATGCTAAGAATGCTGATATAATTGCGAAAATATTTGCTGTGTTGATTTTAGGCGCAAAGCCGAAGTACAGAGTATGGGATAATATAAAACAACGTTATTTGGCTCATAAAATAGCCACGAAATATTCCATAGGTGAGTTGTTTATTGCTTACAGCGAGATAACAACACAAGTGATGCAGATACAAAGTTTTTTCGCGCTTACCACTTCCCTAAGCGCAACAAGTCTGACCAAGAGCAAGGAAGTGGTAGAAACGACAGCCCTTGGACGATAGCGGGCATATTTGCGCTTAATTTTCATTGTAGCCCAGAGCAAGTGCTTGATATGACGATGCAAAATATAACGCTTTATAATGCAATTATACCAACTTATTCTGCGGACAAAGGTAATGAAGAAATAGATGCGCGAGACCCACGAAATAAACATAAAATAGAACAATTATTAGGCATATAGATATGGCAGATGTATTAGATTTTGAGGTACGAATGAAAATGGCGGAAGAGGATATTCAACGAATGAATTCTCAGCTTCGCTCAATGGCTAATAATGCGCAAAACACCGGTGAGCAAATGGATAGCATCTTCGCTAAAGTAGGCAAAACCATCGGTACTGTATTTGCGACTGCACAGCTTGTTGATTTCGCAAAACAAGTTGTAAATGTGCGTAAGGAGATAGAAGGCTATGAAATTAGTTTTCGTACATTGCTTGGGTCGCAAGAAAAAGCGGATGCCTTATTTGGTTCTCTGCGTGAGTTTGCGGTCAAAACACCAATGCAACTTGGAGATTTAGCTAAGGGTGCACAAACATTGCTTGGGTTCGGTATAGAAGCCGAAAAGATTATGCCAACCCTCAAACAAATTGGTGACATTTCAATGGGTAATGCCGACAAGTTCGGTTCGCTCACTCTTGCATTCGCACAGATGTCGTCGTCAGGTAAGCTTATGGGTCAAGACTTGATGCAGATGATTAACGCAGGTTTCAACCCACTTGGTGAAATGGCGAAAGCGACTGGTAAGTCTATCGGTGAATTGAAAGAAGAGATGTCGCAAGGTGCTATTACAGCGGAAATGGTTGCCGAAGCATTTAAGTCTGCCACAAGTGAAGGTGGTATGTTCTATGGTATGCTTGAAAAACAATCTGAAGGTATTGAAGGTGCTATATCTAATCTTGAAGGAGCGTGGGAAGATGCTCTCAATAGCATTGGCGAGCGCACACAAGGTATTATCGTTACAAGTTTGAAAGGAGCAACAACGCTCGTTGAGAACTACGACAAACTAATATCTGTCATATTAGGTGTAGCTTCGGCATATGGTACTTATAAAGCTGCGTTAATGGCAACTGTGGCTATTAACCAAGCGAAGATGTTCGCTGACAATATACGTTTGATTGCTATGTTCCGTAAGGAATTAGGCTTGCTTAAAGCTGCTCAACAAGCGTTCAACTTAACAGCAATGAAGAACCCTTACATTTTATTAGCTTCGGCTATTGTGGGTGTAGGGGTTGCTTTGTATTCGTTTATCAATAGAACAGATGAAGCAACGAAAAAGCAAGAAGAATTTAACAAAACTCTTGGAGAACGAGCAAGCGACGCGAGAGGTAAAGTTGAGAAGCTATCGTTAGAATGGGAAAAAATGGGCGATAATATTAAAGCAAAAGAGCAATATATTATTGACAACAAGTCTACATTTGAGGAATTAGGTGTTGCGATAAATAGCGTAGCTGAAGCAGAGGATTTATTGGTTAAGAACAAAGACAAGTTCATTGAAGCTCAAGTCGCGAAGGCAAAAGCAGCGTTGTATCAAGAACAAGCAAATGACCTGATCGCAAAGCAAGTTGAAAACGAGCAAAAGATAGAGAGCTTAAAAGCCAATCCTTATACTAAAGAAGTTAAAGATTTAAGTGTAGCCCCATATACCACAGCCACAGGACAAACAATATGGTCATATAAAACAGTAGAAGATACCGAGAAAACAAATAAAGAAATAAAAAAATTATTAGACGAGAACGCAAAATTACAAGAAGACATCAATAAAGCGCTTGGCAAATCTATTACTGATATAAGCACCGGACAAGCAGGGGAAGGGAAGCCTATCCAAAATATTACCGAAGAAATCAAAAAATATCAAGCAGAATTAAAAAAAGCAAAACAATTGCTTGACGATTTGAGGAGTGGCAAGGTAAAAAGCACTGATTTGACTGGAGATATTGACAAGACCGAGAAACGTATAAAAGAACTTCAAGAAAAGCTTGATAAATTAAGGGGAGTAAAAACAACAAGTAGTTCAGATGAACGCGCAACGACTTACGGCAAAAAGGCAGAAGAAGAAGCGCAACGAATGAAAGATGAGAACTACAAGAACCAATTGCGACACGAAGCCGAATTAGCTAAAATAAGGGGCAACAATCTTGAGGAGTATTACAATAAACAACAAGAACTAATTGATAAAGAGCATCAAGATAAGCTTCGAAACATTGAAGCCGAGCGTAAAGAAGCTCTCAAAAATGCCAATAAGGAGAGTCGCAAAAAGATAAATGATGCTTATGACAAACAAGTGATAGCTGCTGCGGAGGAATATGGATTAAAAACAGAAAAAAACACTCAAGCGTATGAAACCGAAACATACAACCAAAGATTGAACAACTATCGTAAGTATATGGAAGAATACTTGCGAATAGGACAAGAGAAGGAAGAACGAGCAAAAGCTATTCGCAAGATGCAGAAGGAAGGGCAGATTACTGAGGAAAATGCTCAACAACGACTTGAAACGTCAGAAAATGTTGCTCTTGCAGAGAAAACGACATTGCAAGCGGAATTAGGATTGACAGCAGAAGAGGTGAGCGCCTTAATATCGGAAACTGTTACAAGCACAGTAGGAATGTCACTTGACAGAATTCGCAATGAATTACCGGCACTTGAAAGTGAGCTTAAACGCTTAAAAAAAGCAGGAGCAGACCCGGATAATATTGTCAAGTTGGAAGGCAAAATTAAGACGATGAAACGCGCGCTGGGGGACGCGAAGAACGCAACAACCGGTATTTCGGAGGAAACAAAAGAGACTGCTGAAAAAAATAAAGCCAATTGGAATATTGTTGCCAACTCATTAGGTACAGTTAATAATGCTCTTAACGAGGTAATGAACACCTTTGGTGATATGATGTCGGATAGTGCGAAAACATCTATTAGCATCATGCAAACAACGCTCCAAGCGACAACAAGTGTTATTCAAGCTATTACAAGTGTTTCTGCAACGTCATTTGCAGCTATGAGCGCAGCCGAGAAGGCGACAGTAATACTCGCAATTATTAGCGCAGCTGTGCAAGTAATTACAGCAATAACAAATGCTATAATGAAAAATTTTTCAGCTGCGGCTATACATCAAAAAAAGATGGAGGAATATGATAGAGAGTTAGAGCATCTTGAAAAAAGACATGAAGATATTAAGCGAGAATATCAAAATAAGACTGGTGTTGATTATTGGCAAAAAATGGCAGAAAGTGTAGAAGAATACCATAAAAGTATCAGAAAAGCACAAGAAGCATTAAAGGAAGCCCAAGATGAACAAAAAAGATTAGCAGAAAAATATGGTGAAGATAGCAAAAAGGCACAAGAAGCACAAGCCGAGGTAGATGAATACGAAAGTGTTTTAAATGATTATTATGATGATCGTGCAGAAGAATTAAAAGAAATCTTTGAGCAAATGGCAACAACAGATGTATCCTCATTTGGAGAGTCAATGGCAAACGCTCTTGTAGATTCATTTTCGCAAGGTCTTGATGGGATGAGTGGAGCATGGGAAGACACGATTAACGATATGATTAAATCTATGCTCACACAAAGGATGGCGTTGCAATTGACCGACCAATTTGAAAAGGCGTTTAAAGACTTAGAGGAAGCAACGTCGTCAATGAGCACAGGTGGGGTAGAGATTACAGATTATGAAATGGAACAATTCTTAGCCAATATGGATAGCGCAAGAACAGGAGCTATGGCAATTGGGGAAGAATACAAAAAAATATTTGCGGAAATGGGATTGCTTGATGATGCAGATATAGAAGCTGAAAGCAAAGGTTTCCAGTCTATGAGTCAAGATACGGCTGATGAGTTGAACGGCAGATTTACCGCACTTCAGATTAGTGGAGCGAACATAGAGGTACAACTTGGGCAACAATTACAACTCGATAAAGAAGCGTTATTGCTTTCTCAATCTATCCGAGATAACATAGAATTATCAACACAAATAGCCACACAACAACTTCAAGAATTGCGAACCATTAGTAAAAATACCTCACTTCTTGAAGAAACGAATAGAAAACTTAAAACAATAGAAGAACACACATCAAGGTTATGAAAGCACAACGATTTGAAATAGCTAAAAAAGCTCTAATTCGAGAAATGTTACAAAGTAAAGTTCATTGTGCAGATAGCATTTATGCAGTTAAACAATGTACCGGAATTAAGGGGTTGATTGAAACGCTGAATAAATTCGTTTCGGAACTACGCTACAAGCGTTTTCCCAGCGTTGAATTGGTTAGAGAATATTTTAGCGAAGAAATAGAAGAACTTAACGAATTAGGTGTTTTTATTGACCAAGAAGTAAATATATTAAATCGAGACAATGTATGGTTGTTTGGGCATTGCTCCGGAACAGTTAGCAGTGATGTAATTCGTTTTATCAAAATCGTTGTAAACGATGACTCTGAAATAACAATTAACGCGATGCCATGGGCGTTGCAACGTATATACGTTAAATCTCCTACGGAAGCTTATATTAAGTTCAATAAGTCAAATAAAGCAACACAGATTATAACCAAAAATAAAATAGTATGACCTACCTAATGGAAACAATCTACATACATAACGGAGATAATAGTTTTGATGCACCTATCACAGATAGTTGTGAGAGGTCGCATTCTTTGCAGCAACATAACTATGTCAAATTAGTATGGAAATCGGCAGAGAATACACCTATCTCGGCTAATGCTTATATTGAGTACGAAGGGCAAGTGTTCTATTGCTTGGATGATTACTTCCCAACACACAAGGAAGGCATCTATGAGTATGACATAGAGTTTCACTCAATAGAGGATACATTCAACCGACCTTTGTTCTTCCGTCATGTAGATATACTTGACCAAACAACAGGCGAAACAACCTCTTGGAAAGAGATTGAATGGTCGCTCAATGGTAATCTCCGTACTATTGCAGAAATCGTTGTAGATAGCCTTAATCGTGCTTATGATAATGCTTATTTTGTTTTACCTAATGATAGCTATGTCGATACTCTCTTGCAATCTTATTCATTTGATAGCAATTCTATTGCAGATGCACTCTCAACCATAGCAGAGCAAAACGAAACTGAATGGTGGTTGGAAACTACTGATGAATATGTAGACGGCAAACGCAAATACATCTTACACTTTGACAAGTGCGAGCTTGGCGACACAATAGAACTTAATGACAACTATACTGAAGATGCTAATGGTATATGGCAAAGTGGTGGACTTAAATCGGTATCGCAAAGTGGCAATACCAACATCATACCGCAAAAGTTATATGTATATGGCTCGGAGCGCAATATCATCAAGAAGACAGTAGAGCAAGAAGTGGCAGGTGGAGTAATGAATGTGTCGTATGACAAAAAATTGCGTTTGCCTAAAAGGTTAGCCAATAACACAACTATATATCCATTAGAGAGTGTCGGCAAACTTCTTTATCTCAACGAGGATAGCTCAATAACTATAAGTGGGATAAACAACAAATTTGAGCAAGTCAAAATCTTTGATGAAGTCTATCCTAAAATGAATATGACTGTCAAAGGTGTATCGGTTCAAAATCCAAATTCCGAAAATCCTATATATTGGTTGAAGGGCGATAGACTTAAATCTATC
>JAEIGA010001039.1_pt1 | contig 41933 bp, 32 predicted proteins | sample 9270691 | NCBI WGS metagenome assembly JAEIGA01 (sample SAMN17057246, study PRJNA624740) | gut metagenome | biome: biome; isolation source: fecal sample | host: Bos grunniens | place: China: Xizang | collected 2019 | reverse complement strand
CTATTCCAATGTCCATTCTGTGCCGTCCTTGGTATCCTTGATCTGGATGCCGAGTGCCTTGAGGTCATCACGTATACGGTCGCTGGCTGCCCAATCCTTTGCAGCCTTTGCAGCCTTTCTCTGTTCGAGGACCATGTTCACGAGTCCGTCGATTGTCTGAATAGCCTTGCCGCCTTCGCTTTCCTCGTCACGAAGTCCGAGAACTCCGAATACGATGTTGTCGAAGAGGTCTACAAGTGCCTTGTAATCAGATGCATCGAGACTGAGCTTCTTGTCCTTTGCTGTGTTGATGATACGTACTGCGTCGAAGATGTGAGAAAGGGCGATCGGTGTGTTGAGGTCGTCGCAAAGTGCGTCATATACCTTCTCGATGAGCTCGCATACCTCTGCATTGCTTGCTGTGATCTGTGCTGGTGCGATGGCCTCGACAAATTCGCCGTATGCCAATGCCGGTGCAGCTGAAACGCCTGCTGCTGAAGCAAGTGCGCGAAGGTCCTTGGCAGCCTGCATGATTCTCTTAAGACCCTTTTCTGCAGCCTGAAGGGCTTCATTACCGAAGTCGAGTGTTCCACGGTAGTGAGCCTGAAGGATGAAGAAGCGTACTGTCATCGGTGTATACGCCTGCTCGAGCTTCTCGTGCTTTCCTGAGAAAAGTTCAGGAAGGGTGATGAAGTTGCCAAGTGACTTACCCATCTTCTTGCCCTCGATGGTAATCATGTTGTTGTGCATCCAGTAATTAACTCCACCGCAGCCTCTTGAAGCTGTGTTCTGGGCGATCTCGCACTCATGGTGTGGGAAGAGAAGGTCCATTCCGCCTCCGTGGATGTCGAACTCCTTGCCGAGATATTTCTCGCTCATTGCCGAGCACTCAAGGTGCCAGCCAGGGAAGCCGTCGCTCCATGGTGAAGGCCAGCGCATGATGTGCTCAGGTGAAGCCTTCTTCCAAAGTGCGAAGTCGTATGAAGCTCTCTTGTCCTGCTGTCCGTCAAGGTCACGGGTTCCCTCCTTTACATCGTCGAGGGTGCGGCCTGAAAGAATGCCGTATTTGTGGTCTTTGTCGTATTTGAGTACGTCGAAATAGATTGATCCGTTGCTTTCGTATGCATAACCTGCATCAAGAATCTTCTGGACGAGGTCGATCTGCTCAATGATGTGACCGGATGCACGTGGCTCGATCGAAGGAGGTGCGACGTTGAGCATTCTCATTGCCTCGTGGTATGCAAGTGTACATCTCTGAACCACTTCCATAGGCTCAAGCTGCTCAAGACGTGCCTTCTTTGCAATCTTGTCTTCTCCCTCGTCCGCATCGTGCTCAAGGTGTCCTACATCGGTGATGTTACGTACATAACGTACCTTGTATCCGAGGTGTCTGAGCAGTTTTACAAATACATCGTATGTCACTCCCGGTCTTGCATGGCCGAGGTGAGCATCGCCGTACACTGTAGGGCCGCAGACATATAGTCCTACGTGGCCTTCGTTGATCGGCTTGAATATCTCTTTCTTTCTCGAAAGGGAATTGCTTATATATAAATCTCTCATTGCTTTTGTGTTTATCGTTTTGATGGCTTTGTCAGATAGTGGTTTACATACCTGACCGCAATCTGCAAATATAGCTATTTTATTTCATAAATACCTCACTTGGACAGATGTTGAAAACTTTTTTCCTTCAAGCCTACGCGCGCGTTGTGTATAGGGATTTTTTGCCTATATTTGTCGTTTGATTAAGTACGAACAAATTTTTTAACAGATAATATGAAAGTAGCTATCATTATGGGTTCGACCAGCGACCTTGACATCATGTCGCAGGCGATTAATGTCCTCGAGGAACTCGGGGTTGAAGTTGTGAAAAGAGTTATCAGCGCACACAGAACACCAGACCTTATGTGTGAGTTTGCAAAATCAGCAAAGGATAACGGTATCGGTGTGATCATCGCAGGTGCCGGTGGAGCAGCTCATGTTGCAGGTGTTGTTGCAGGTATGACTACAGTTCCGGTAATCGGAGTTCCTATCCAGACCAAGGCTCTCGGCGGCATGGATTCACTTCTTTCAATCGTGCAGATGCCAGCTGGTATTCCTGTAGCTACAATGGCTATCAACGGTGCCAAGAATGCAGGTCTTTTCGCAGCTCAGATTCTCGCACTTACAGATGCTCAGGTTTCTGCGAAGCTTGATGAATTCAGAAAAGCTCAGACCCAGAAGGTTCTTGACGCAACAATCTAACGAAAGATTCTTATTTAAGCATATGAACAACTATCGTATTTACGTAGAAAAGTATCCTGAATTTCAGGTGGAGGCACGCAGCCTTCTCGCTGAGTTGAACGAAAACCTTCAGCTCGAGCTTCCTTCGCTGCGTTTTCTCAATGTCTATGACCTCTTCGGTTTCTCAGAGGAGCTCCTCGAGAAGAGCCGTTACAGTGTTTTTGGAGAGGTTGTGACTGACAGCGTTACTGATGAGTGTGACCTGTCTGCTTCAAAGTACATTGCAGTTGAGTTCCTTCCGGGACAGTTTGACCAGCGTGCAGCTTCAGCTGTAGACTGTGTACGTCTCATCGAGCCTTCTGCAAAGGTAAGCATCAAGAGCTCAAAGCTCATCATCCTTCCTGCAGACACTACAGACGAGACTGTGGAGAAGATCAAGAAGTATTATATCAATGCAGTAGAGTCAAGAGAGAAGGATCTTTCGAAGCTTACTGCAATGGAGCAGCCTGAAGTTACTCCGGTTCCTGTACTCGAGGGCCTTACTGCCCTTACTGAGGAGGAACTTGCACCATATTGCAAGAAGATGGGTCTCGCTATGAATGCAGATGACCTTCGTGAGGTGGTAAACTACTTCAAGACTGAGGGTCGTGACCCTTCAGAGACTGAGCTCCGTATCCTCGATACATATTGGAGTGACCACTGCCGTCATACAACATTCACTACCGAGCTTGAGAATATCGACGTAGAGGAGTCTTTCCTCAAGGAGGAACTCGACGGTACTCTCAACCTTTACATGAAGATCCGCCAGGAGCTCGGACGTGAGCATAAGGGCGTGAACCTTATGGATATGGCTACAGTAGGTGCACGTTACCTCAAGTCTAAGGGCCTTCTCGATGATATGGAGGTCAGTGAGGAGAACAACGCATGCAGCATCTATGTAGACGTTGATATCATGAATGACGAGGGTGAGATGACCACAGAGAAGTGGCTTCTCCAGTTCAAGAACGAGACACATAACCATCCTACTGAAATCGAGCCTTTCGGAGGTGCGGCAACATGTCTTGGCGGTGCCATCCGTGACCCGCTCTCTGGCCGTGCTTATGTATATCAGGCAATGCGTGTGACCGGTGCAGGTGATATCTATCTCCCAGTTGCCGACACAATGCCGGGCAAGCTTCCTCAGAGCATCATCTCACGTAAGGCAGCTCACGGTTATTCAAGCTACGGTAACCAGATCGGTCTTGCAACTACACATGTACGTGAGGTATATCATGAGGGTTATGTTGCAAAGCGTCTTGAGGTCGGTGCTGTTGTAGGTGCTGTAAAGGCTGACAGCGTTCGCCGTGAGAGCCCTGCTCCTGGAGATGTGGTTCTCCTTCTCGGTGGCCGTACAGGCCGTGACGGTGTAGGTGGAGCTACAGGTTCATCTAAGGAGCACACAGAGGAGTCTCTCGAGACTTGCGGAAGTGAGGTTCAGAAGGGTAATGCTCCTGAGGAGCGTAAGCTTCAGAGACTTTTCCGTCGTCCTGAGGTGACTAAACTCATCAAGAAATCAAATGACTTTGGCGCAGGTGGTGTCAGCGTTGCTATCGGTGAGCTTACTGATGGTCTTGACATCTATCTCGACAGAGTTCCTGTAAAATATAACGGACTTAATTCGACTGAGCTCGCAATCAGTGAGTCGCAGGAGCGTATGTCAGTTGTCATCGAGGCTAAGGACAAGGAGGCTATGATGGCATATTGCGCAAGCGAGAATGTTGAGGTTACTCACGTCGCTGACGTAACTGACAGAAAGCGTATGCGTATGTTCCAGGGGGATCGTATCATTGTGGATCTTTCACGCGAGTTCATCGACAGTGCAGGAGCTAAGCACTATGCAAAGGCTACTGTTGCTGCAGTTGAGGAGAAGAACCCATTCGAGCGTAATGTCGAGGGTGAGACTCTCAGAGATAAGGTGATGAACAATCTCCAGGATCCTAACGTGACTTCACAGAAGGGACTTATCGAGATGTTCGATGCCACAATCGGTCGTTCGACTGTCCTCATGCCTTTCGGAGGTATGCTTCAGACTACTGAGACTCAGGTTTCTGTTCAGAAGCTTCCTACTGACGGCTACACAGATACAGCCAGCATCATGGCTTTCGGTTACAACCCTTACATAGCAAGCTGGAGCCCATATCACGGAGCAGCTTATGCAGTTGTCGAGGCTTGTTCAAAGGTAGTTGCTGCCGGTGCTTCATATGAGAAGATGAGATTCTCATATCAGGAGTATTTCGAGCGTATGACTGACCGCAAGTCTTGGGGTAAACCGCTTTCAGCTCTTCTCGGAGCACTTAAGATGCAGGTAGAGCTCGGTCTTCCTTCTATCGGTGGTAAGGACTCTATGAGCGGTACATTCGAGAACATCAACGTACCTCCTATGCTTATGGCATTCGGTATCACTACTGTTGATGCAGAGCAGGTAATTTCACCTGAGCTCAAGTACGAGGGCAATAAGCTTTACCTCATCAAGCATACTCCACTTGCCAACCACATGCCTGACGTTGAGCAGCTCAAGGCAAACTGGAACTATGTTCATGAGCAGGTTCAGGCTGAGAACATCGTTTCCGGATATGCTCTTGGTTTCGGTGGCCTTGCTGAGGCAATCTGTAAGATGTCATTCGGTAACGGTCTTGATGCAAAGATCAGCTACGATGAGAAGGAACTCTTCAACTATGCTTACGGTTCAATCCTCGTTGAGTCTGAGACAGAGCTTGATTGGCCGAATGCAGTTCTCGTAGGTGAGGTTACAGACGGTGAGGAGAGCGAGCTCACAATCAACGACAAGAAGTTCGATATCTTCGAGCTCAGGGACGTTAACGGAGCAAGATTCGCTCAGGTATATCCTGATACAGCTGAGGCTTATCATAAGGAACTCGTTCCAGCAGGTCTCGAGGATGTGAAGCCTTACAAGGCTAAGAAGGCAGACCTTAAATATAAGGGTGAGCCAGTTGAGACTCCTATCGCATATCTCCCTGTATTCCCAGGTACCAACTGTGACTATGATTCTGCAAAGGCATGGCGCAAGGCTGGTGCAGAGGTGCGTATGAGCGTATTCTGCAACCTTACAGAGGATGATATCTTCCGTTCTATCGCTGAAATGAAGAAGAATATCGATGAGTGTCATATCCTTATGCTCTGCGGTGGATTCTCAGCAGGTGATGAGCCGGATGGTAGCGGTAAGTTCATCGCTAATGTCCTTAATAACAAGGATATTGCAGATGCTATCCATGCCCTTATCGATCGCGGTGGTCTTATCCTCGGTATCTGTAACGGTTTCCAGGCACTTGTCAAGTCAGGTCTTCTTCCATACGGTAGACTTGGTCAGGTGACTAAGGACAGCCCTACACTTTTCCGCAACGATATCAACCGTCATATCTCTCAGATGGTGACAACCCGTATCTCTACTACAAACTCTCCATGGCTTTCAGGCTTCGCTGTAGGCGATCTCCATACTATCGCAGTCAGCCACGGTGAGGGTAAGTTCGTAGTGAATGAGGAGCTTGCTAAGGAGCTCTTCGCAAACGGTCAGGTTGCCTTCCAGTATGTTGATCCGATTGAAGAGGAGGTTACTATGGAGTCTCCATACAACCCTAACGGTTCATACTACGCTATCGAGGGTATTATCAGCCGTAACGGTCAGATTCTCGGTAAGATGGGTCATACAGAGCGTTTTGAGGAGAATCTCTTCAAGAATATCATGGATGAGGGCCTCGAGCAGCCTCTCTTTGATAATGCTGTAGCATATTTCCGCGGATAATCTTATGTGTAAATGTAAGTCATTCAGAGATGACAAGCTTCACCATGAGTGTGGAGTAATAGGTATATATGGTGTTGAAGATGCAGCAGGCCTTGCTTACTATGGCCTGCATGCGCTTCAGCATAGAGGTCAGCAGGGCTGCGGTATCGTTACCGTAGATGATGATGGCGGATTCAATAGAGTCAGAGGTGAAGGTCTCGTGACTGAAGTCTTCAATGAGGAAAAGATGGCAAAGCTTCAGGGCAAGATGGCTATCGGCCATGTTCGTTACAGCAATGCCGGATGCAAAGGAACAGAAAACCTTCAGCCTTTCCTCTTTCATCATGGCTCGGGAGATTTCGCGATGGCCAATAACGGTCAGGTTGTAAACTATAATCAGCTCCGTAATGAGTTGGAGGAAAGAGGCAGCCTGTTCCAGTCGTCATCCGATGCGGAGGTTCTGGCTCACCTTATCAAGAAACAGGGTGGCAACAGGGATCTTCCTCGTATCGAGTCAATCAAGGATGCCTTGAATCAGATGGACGGTGCCTTTTCCTTTGTCATCATGACCGGTCGCCGAGTATATGCCTGCCGTGATAAGTACGGCTTCCATCCTCTTGCAATCGGTAAGCTTGGAGAGGGATATGTAGTGGCAAGTGAGACCTGTGCTTTTGATGTGATCGGTGCCGAGTACATCAGAGATGTCGAGCCGGGAGAAATCGTTACTCTCGACCATCATGGTATACGAAGCCAGTTCTATGCTGAGACGAAGCGTCATGCCATGTGTGCAATGGAATATGTCTATTTCGCACGTCCGGACAGTGATATCGAGGGCTGCAATGTCCATAACTATCGCAAGGAGTCCGGAAAGATTCTCTTCCAGGAGTCTCCGGCAGATGCTGATATCGTAATCGGTGTTCCTGATTCAAGCCTCAGTGCTGCTCAGGGTTATGCTGAAGCAAGCGGACTTCCTTACGAGATGGGACTCATCAAGAGCAAGTATGTCGGCCGTACCTTCATTCTTCCTACTCAGGCTCTTCGTGAGAAGGGTGTGAAGATGAAGCTCTCTCCTGTCAAGTCTATCGTAAATGGCAAGAGAATAGTTCTGGTAGATGATTCTATTGTACGTGGTACGACTTCTCTGAAGATTGTCAACATGCTTCGCGAAGCTGGTGCAAAGGAGGTACATGTGCGAATCGCAAGTGCACCTCTTAAATATACCTGCTATTATGGCGTGGATGTACACACACCTCAGGAGCTCATAAGCAACAGTAACGATGTAGACCAGGTGTGCAAGCTTATAGGTGCGGATACCCTTGCTTTCCTTTCGCATGAAGGAATGTACAAGGCCGGAAAACGTAACGATCTTTGTCTTGCCTGCTTCAATCATGAATATCCGACTGAACTTTACGAGTAATACAATTAATAAGTGGATGCTTCCTATCGCAATGCTGACGGGAGCATCCTCTTTTCTTTTATATCATATAATGCCTGAGCCGGTGCACCGCTTGGGACCACTGCTCAGTGGCATAGTCAGTCTGGCACAGCCTCTTCTGATCTTTGCCATGCTTTTCCTGACTTTCTGCAGGATAGAGCCTAAGGATCTCAAACCGCACAGGTGGCATTGGTGGCTCCTCCTTATTCAGGGAGGTCTGTTCACACTTCTTGGTCTCGTCGCTTTTTTCCTGATGAGGTTTTTCCCGCATTGGGGTACTGATTGGGTCGTGCTTGTTGAGAGTGCGATGCTCTGCCTTATATGTCCGACAGCTACTGCAGCTGCTGTCGTGACCCGTAAGCTTGGTGGAGATGTGCCCGGAATAACGACCTATGTCGTTCTTATCAATCTGGTAACTGCCATACTTGTTCCTCTGATCGTACCATTGGTGCATCCTGAGGGCGGCGTTACTTTCTGGATGTCATTCAGCATGATTCTGGCAAAGATCTTCCCATTGCTGATATTGCCATGTTTCTTTGCCTGGGTACTCAGATATATGGCTCCGAGGGTTCACAGATGGCTGTTGAGCTTTCCGGATCTGGCTTTCTATCTATGGGCTGTTGCCTTGACTCTTGCAATTGCCATCACGACAAGATCAATTGTATATACGACAGTTGGTGTGCCACTTCTGCTGATGATGTCACTGATTTCTCTTATATGCTGTGCTTTGCAGTTTGCTCTCGGCAGATATGTTGGCAGCTGTTATCGTCCTCGTATGCGCTCAATTCCTGCCCATGTGGAAGAACGAGGCAGGGAAGTGAGGAAGATTACTGCCGGACAGGCATTGGGACAGAAGAATACAGTCTTTGCCATCTGGATGGCAGCGACTTTCATGACACCTGTAACGGCCATTATAGGTGGCCTGTACAGCATCTGGCATAATATCTATAATTCTTATCAGCTTAGAAAAATAAGCTAAACGAACAGCATCGCTATAAGGCCTGCGACGATTGCAACTGCACAGTTGATAAGTTTGGCCCAGAGAAAACTCTTTCTGCTTTCCGCTAAAAGAGGTATCGAAGCATGTCCGTCCTGTGAAATGCTGCTGGCAAGCAGAACCGGGAACGGAACTACTCCTGCTGCAAAGAGGGTAACGAAAATCATGTGAGGGCCTGACTCTGGAATGATACCGATAAGGGTAGCAAGCAGAATCATAAGTACCGTGTTGTCGCTTATCCACTCGTCCACATCTATGAACTGAAGCAGTATTCCCATAAGGAGCAGGACTCCGAAAGTCCAGGCAAAGATGGTAGGAAGATGTTTCCTGACTATATGATTCCACAGATGTCCCTCTACAAAATGATCTGAGGCGAACAGCAGGACAAAGAGCATTATTACGCTCAATCCTGCGAACAATACATTCATCCAGTCTTCGCTCAGTAGGTCTATGTGGAAAGTGGATTCTTCGCAGCACTCGGAATTACAAGAGTGTCCGTCGTGGCTGACATGAGCAGAATGGCTGTGATGTTCATGCTGGCAGGCTTCTGTATGAACATGGCCAGCCTCCGAAGCATGTCCGTGTGCCGAATGGTCATGTCCGAGCTTTCCTGTTGCCAAGGCAGCGATGAATATGGCCAGTCCGGTGAACATCAGGATTCGGTGCCATCCGAAATGTCTCTTTGTATGCTTTGTGCTTTCTGTAATGCCACGGCTGCACTCATGCTCATGTTCATGAATCATATATCCATCGGAACAATCAGTCTCCGGACCGCAGGAACTATGGTCGTGTTTTGAACATTTCTTGCCATGTATCCTGTCGTGGACGAAATCAATTCCAACTCCAACTAATATAGCTATGACAAAAAGAACAGCGAAGAGAATGAGGGCCTGCTGAGGAATCATTGCCAGCATGATGAAGGCTTCATCACCCGAAGATGCAATCATCATGGCTACCAGGGCTCCGAAACTGAACATCCTGTGCGTATAAAGCGAGACAGTGGCAAAACCACCCATACAGCCAGGAACCGAGCCTAAAAGAGCTCCGAATACAACCTGACCCAGCTTGGTCTTTCTCAAACCCTTGAAGAATAAGCCATGGGACTCGATGTTCATCGATTCAATCATCATCATCATTACGACGACAAGTCCTGTGATGAGAATCGAATTTCTCAATATTTCGATAAGAAGATGCAGCATTATTCCAACCAACCTGTTATGAATAAGTTAATTATCGGACGTAGTGGTGAGTTAGTTGTAAGTGAGACTATGGCCAGGGTTTCGCCAAGAGGCATTCCGGCAGTATCCAGATGTACTCTGAACTTGACTTCTTCTCCAGGTTTCGCTCCGGGAATATCGCTGTGTGACCAGCTTTCGGCATCTACATCCACCTTATACACAGTGAAGCAGGTCTGGCCGATGTTCTTGAATGAAAATTCAGCATGGACAGTTTCGCCTCTTTTTATCTTTCCGAAGGTATATGTGCTGGTTTCGAACTGAGGACGGGCAGCCTTGCTTTTCTGGTCCTCACTCATATTATCGAAATTCTCCTTTGTAATGGCCCATACACCGATTCTGCTGCTGTTGCTTTGTTCGCTTCTGTATGTCTTGCCATTGATGACAGGAGTAGCCCAATAATAATTTTTCCCCCAAAGAGCCCTGTCTGCACTTACGCAGTATGACAGTTCTGCTGTCTTGCCGGCAGGAATGGGATTGGGAGAAACTGAAATCTGCAGATTGTCGGAAACATCTCCGAAGTCAACATTGATCGGTGAAGCGGAAAGGTTGGCTACAGTCACACTGTTGCTTTTCATTCCTCCCTGTTCCATGTTTCCGCATTTGAGGTAAGCCTCGCGCAGACCTAAGGGGCCGTACTGAATGTTATATGTCTGAGATAGAGGTACTTCCTTTTCCATGCTTACGCCTCTCATCTTCAGTACCAGCGGTTTTTTAGGCTCGGACAGATACACTGTAACGCTCTTGTCGAAAGGATAAGGACCTTCATCGTTGGTATACGATGCCGAAATCTTACCTGTCTTTCCCGGCATTATCGGCTCTTTCGTCCATTCTGCCTTTGTACATCCGCAGGTTGTTACAGCATTGTATATGACTAATGGTTTCGTTCCTATATTCTTGATGGTGAATGTGCATGAAACCGGACCGCTGTCAAGAAGTATGTCTCCGAAGTTGTGTACGGTCTTGTCTATTTCCACAGACTCCCCGATCTTCTCCTGAGCATTCAGCGGAAGAAGAAAGGCCAGCATGCAGGCAAGCACAAGTGCCATGATATTTGTATATGCTTTCATCATAAAGTCGTTTACATCTTCACAAAGATAGTACAAAACATCTGATAAGCGGCTTTGATTATAAAAATAAATGACTAAATTTGCGACTTGTATAAAGAACGTATTTGGAACAATACTAACATTTAAAAGATATTTACAATGGCTTACAGAATTACTGAAGATTGCGTAGCTTGCGGAACTTGCATCGGCGAGTGCCCTACAGGAGCTATTTCAGAGGGTGACATCTACAAGATCGACCCTAACGCTTGCTTGGATTGTGGAACTTGTGCTGATGCGTGCCCAATGGGTGCTATCGTTGCAGGCGAGTAATCCTAACAGCTCAGGACAGATGGCGATCGTGAAAACGGTCGCCTTTTTTTGTTTGTTGTGCCGTACTTTGGCATAAAAGATACTTATCTTTGCATTCCAAGTATATAGGAATATGAACAGACCCTTTCTCAAACAGGTCGCAGACCACTATCATTCAGTAGGAGATATCAGCGGCAGATGCTTTGTGTTTCCGAACCGTCGTTCGATGGTATTTTTCCGCAAGTGGTTGAGCGAAACAGTTGCAGATACTTTTTCATGTCTAGGGAGCAGACCTATATTGGCTCCGCGCATGATGACGATCAATGACCTTTTCTATAAGATTGCAGGATTGCATGTTACAGATAAGGTTACGCTTCTGGTGGAACTGTATGAATGTTACAGTGAGCTCAAGAACAAGCCTGAGAGTCTGGATGAATTCATATTCTGGGGAGATGTGATCTTGGGTGATTTCAATGATCTTGACAAGTATCTAGCATCTCCGAAGCAGCTCTTTACCAATGTCGCTGATTTCAAGGCGATCCAGGATACATATTCCTATCTTACAGACGTACAGCGAAAGGCGATCGAGAACTTCGTTTCTCATTTCAGTGACGGTAATGGAAGACTGACAGTAAATCTTGATACAGACTCACCGGATGTGAAAGGACGTTTCCTTCAGATATGGAACATCCTTCATCCCCTGTATCTGAAATATAATGAGAGGCTTCGTGAAAAGGGCATGGCCTACGAAGGCATGGTGTACAGGCAGTTCGCCGAGACCTTGGATTCTTCAAGCCTCGATACCGTCCTTCAGGAAGTCTTTCCGGCAGACATGTCCTTTGTCTTTGTGGGACTGAATGCCTTGAATGAATGTGAGAAAGTCCTGCTCAGACGTTTAAGGGATGCAGGCAAGGCTGAATTCTGCTGGGACTGGTCAGGTGATATGATCAGGGATAAAAGAAACAAGGCAGCCTTTTTCATGGCAGATAATGTCAGGGATTTTCCTGCAGCCTTCGCTACTGATGATGCGGAGGTGGGTAAGGCAGTATTCAACTCCTTGAGTGTGCCGTCTTCCTATGGTCAGGTCAAGCATCTTGCTCCGATACTTGAAAAGATAGGATATAAGGACAGGGGAGACAGCAGCGATACGGCTGTGGTCATTCCGGACGAAAGCCTGCTTATGCCTCTGCTTAATTCAATACCGGAGGATATTCAGGATATCAATGTGACGATGGGATATCCTATGTCGGCAAGCGAGCTTTATGTCCTCATGTCAGATGTTGCGAAGATGCAGATGCACCTGAGAAAGAAAGGGGATATCTGGCATTTCTATCATAAGCAGGTGTGGGATATACTTTCATCCGGAATAATCAAGACCCTTGTTTCAGCAGAAGATATGGCTGCCTGCAAGGAAAGGATATCAGCAATCCGTCAGGAGGGTAAATATTATATTCCTCAGGCCGACCTTTCCGGTTTTCCGCTCCTTGATGTGATCTTCCGTCCTATTGCAAAGGAACCGACGCTTTCGGATGCTGTGCAGACAGATACATTAGCAGTATACCTTCAGGAGGTCGTGGCCTTTCTGGCTCCTATGCTTGCTCAGAATCCCGACATGTCAGTGGAGGTCGAGTTTGCAAGAAAATGGTATAGCAGCATAAACTCTTTGAGGGCAAAGAAACTGCAGGTGCAGCCGGCAACCTTGGTCCGTCTTATAGAGTCCCTTATGGCAGGCTTGACGATTCCGTTCAAGGGTGAACCTTTGAAGGGACTTCAGATCATGGGACCGCTTGAGACCAGAGCTCTGGATTTCAGTAATGTCATTATACTCTCATGCAATGAGGGAATGTTTCCGCGCAGGAATGTAAGTTCTTCGTTCATTCCGCCGGAACTGCGCAAGGCCTTTTCACTTCCTACCTATGAGTATCAGGATGCTATATGGGCTTATTATTTCTACAGACTTGTGTCTCGTGCGGAGAATGTCTGGATGGTATATGATTCTCGTACCGAGGGACTTAAGAGGGGAGAGGAAAGCCGCTATATCAAGCAGCTCAGATATCATTTCGGTGTTGAGGTGAACCATTATGTGGCAGATGCCGAGACTGCGGCCTTGTCACAGGTTCAGGAATCTCTTGCCAAGACCGATGAAATGATCAGCAGGATTGAGGAAATGAGCTGGTCAGTGTCAGCGCTTCAGAATTATGTCATCTGCCCAATGAAGTTCTGCTATCAGTCCGTACTCAGATTGAAGAAGGATGAAGATGTTGCAGAGTCCTTGGACAATGCAATGATAGGAAATGTCTATCATAACACGATGTGGGCTCTGTATCATGGAGAGGAGGCAATGAGGACTGATGGTCCTTTTGAAAAGTTGCAGAACAGCTCTGAAGCAGGAATGCCTAAGGTCACTGTTCCTTATCTGGAAGCATGGCTTTCAAGGGAGGAAGAGATCAGGACAAAGGTCGTATCTCTGATGAAGGCGGAGCTTAATACAGACGAGATCAACGGTCGTGACCTTGTGGTGCAGAGAGTGATTGTGCGCTATGTTATGGAAACCATAAAGAAGGATCTGCTTCTGCTTTCAAGATATAATTCCGATGGCTTTATGATAGAAGGCCTTGAGAAGAAGGTATATGCCCAGCTCTATGGTGTACGTTTCTTCGGAGTGGTGGACAGGATTGATTCTCCGCTTCCGGGAATGATACGTATGGTGGATTATAAGACAGGTAATGACTCTCCGTCAGTCATTGCTGTGAGCGATGATATGGCAGAGATCTGCGTGGAGAAGATCTTCGATGCGGAATATAGTGTCAGAAAGGCAAATAAGGCTGCTTTGCAGTTCCATATATATGACAGGATGGCTCAGGCTTCGTCTCTGGTATCAGCTTCTGATCAGCTGTGCAATTCGCTATATGCGACGGCTGACCTTTTCAGGAATGTGCCGGCCATATATCCTACGAGCCCGAAATTTTCGGAGCTGATGGATGTGAGGCTAAAGGCATTGATAGACGAGGTGCGTGACAGGGATGTTCCTTTCAGGAGGACAGATGAGACTGAGGCATGCAGATATTGTGATTTCAGGATGATTTGTGGCAGATAGGAGGATAAGGATATGATAAAGGTTTTGAAGGCATCGGCAGGCTCCGGAAAGACATGGAATCTTGCCAGACAGTATTTGAAGCTTCTTCTTCAGAAGCATGACGGATATTCCTACAGGCATATCCTTGCGGTGACCTTTACCAATAAGGCTACCGATGAGATGAAGACCAGAATCCTCAAGGAACTGCACATTATTGCGAAAACTCCTGAAAGTTCTGCTTACTATAAGGATTTTGTTCCAGGCATATATCCGGATTCCGCATCCCTTTCTGAGGCAGCGGAAACATTGATGTGCAATATATTACATGACTATGGCGCTTTTGCTGTAAGTACGATAGACCGTTTCTTCCAGCAGACTCTCAAGTCATTTGCCAGGGAGATAGGTCAGTTCTCTTCATACTCCATTGAACTTGACAAGGGCTCGTTGGTAAGAGAAAGCGTGGACAGATTCCTGGATTCACTTACTGAAAACGAAGAGCATTCAAGATCTCTTGAGTGGATGACTCGCAAGACTCTTGCCCAGCTTGAGGAAGGTGACGGATACAGGTTGGACTTCACTCTGAAGAAGATTGCAGAGCGATTCAACTCAGAGGAGTTCCGTATGGCTGTGGAGAAGTCAGGCATCGAAGAGGCTTCTTTGTATGCAGATGAAAGGCTTAATGTTCTGGATGAGGGTTGCAGGAATATTGTGGAGAATTATTCCAAGCTGATTTCGGATTCAGTTGCTGCAATATATGCGGCTTTTGAATCTGCCGGTCTTGATCCGGCTGATACTTCGCGACATTTCATGAGCAATAATCTAAAAAAGTATGTATCGCTTGGAAAGGAGGATCCTGTTCCGATGGTAACTGATTCTTTCAGAAAAAATGCTTCTGATGTGAGCCTGTGGTACCCTAAGGCCAAGAAACATCTGGAGTCGATGGTGACTGCCGAGATTGAAACGGCAGTATCATCTTTCCTTTCGCTCTTTGATGTCGAGTACAGGGTATGCAATACGGCTCAGCAGCTGCGAAAGCAGGTATATGGTTTCGCGGTGGCCAATGACCTGTACGAGAACTACCGCGCAATAATGAAGGAGAAGAATGTCCTGACGATTGACAGGACCAATAATATTCTCAGGGATATCATCGACGGTTGTGACACCCCGTTCATTTATGAGAAGTCAGGTGTGCGCTATGACCATTTCCTTCTTGATGAGTTTCAGGATACATCTCTGGTGCAGTGGGATAATTTCAGACCGCTTCTTGAAAACAGCATAGCCTCGGGCAATGAGAACCTTATAGTGGGAGATGTAAAGCAGAGTATCTACAGATGGAGGCAGTCAGAATGGGATCTGCTTGAGAATCAGGTGTCTGCGGATTTTCTTGACAGGACGGATGTGAAGAGTCTGGACACCAATTTCAGAAGCAGCAGGGATATAGTTGAGTTCAATAATGAGTATTTCCAGGCTGCGGCTGAATATCTTGACAGACGTTATGGTGAGGGGAATGTCATAAGCGGTATATATGCTGATGTCGCTCAGAAGGTGCATCATCATGATAGGGCAGGAATGGTTGAGGCCCTTTTCTGCGAGAAGGAGTCTTTCTATCCATGTATATTGCAGGCTGTCCGCTCTGCGATTGATAAGGGGTATAAGCCCGGAGATATCACCATCCTTGTGCGATTGAATCAGGAAGGTGGTGATATAGCTGAGTACCTTATAGCCAATGGAGTGCCTGTCGTTTCGGATGATTCCCTCAAGATTTCAAGCTCCCTGACAGTACGCCGTCTTGTGTCTCTGCTTGCAGGAATGGAAAATCCTGAAGACAGCATGGCAAGGCATCTGGCTTCGTCTTTGGGTCTTGAGCTTCCGACATGCTGGCATTCATTGCTTGATCTTTGTGAGGATCTTCTGCGCAGACTTTCTGAGGCTGATTCGGAGACTTACAAGGCTGAAACCCTTTACATTCAGTCTTTTATGGATCTTGTCCTGGATTTTGTGTCTTCAGAAGGAAACACTCTCAGAGGCTTTCTGAAGAAATGGGCGGAAGACAAGTCGAATATAAGTTCTCCGAAGTCGGATGATTCGGTGCGCATCATGACTGTGCATAAATCAAAGGGACTGGATTTCCCTTACGTGATATTCCCGTCTTTGGAGTCGGTAGGATTCTATTCCTTCACAAACCGTTGGTCAAGACCTGATGTCGAGGGAACTGAACTTGAGGCGGTTGCTGACGGTGTGTATGATGTCTACCTTTCCGGAAAGAGTGAGGATACGCTCTTTGCACAGAGATATAGGGAGGAGCTGCTGATGCAGTATGTCGACAATATCAATGTGCTATATGTAGCTCTTACCCGTGCTTCCCGTGCAATGACCCTCATTTCTCCTATGCCTTCTGGAATGGAGCTGACCGAGGATGGCTGCATCGCCGATGAAACTAAGTTCAGCGGTTTTGCACAATGGACTCTGTCATATATAGCTTCAAACAGAAAGAAGCTCGGTTTTGAATTTGAGCAGGCTGAGGATGAGACCTATGTCAGCTTCCGCCGAGGCGAGTTCCCGGATCCTGTGGAGGAAGACAGCAGCTCAAGTGCGACGATGCGTACCCAGTTCAATTCGTGGCCTCTTAATCCGGATGGAGATGCCGGAGCGGAAAGAGGCAGACTGAAGCTTTCTGCCGATGCCATGGATTTCTTTGCCGACGGAGGATTGACAGGTGCCTCGGCATCAAACAGAATAAGGGGAGTGGTGCTGCATGACATACTTTCTAGAGTCGTTCTTCCGGAAGATCTGCACCATTCGGTAAGGCAGGCTGTCCTTGCCGGCGACCTCACGGAAGATGAGGCAGTCGAGGCAGAGAAACTGCTTTCAGACCGTATCGATGAGGTGAGAGGCAGAGGCTGGTTCCCGTCAGAAAGAGATGCAGTCATAAACGAAAGAGATCTGATTGATACAGACGGAAATATATCTCGTCCGGACCGTGTGGTCATCGGGCCTGAGGGCGTGATCATCATTGATTATAAGTTCGGTGAACATGACCCTCGTTATATCAGACAGATAAAGCGTTATGCAGATATCTGGCGCAGGATGGGCTATGAAAAAGTCAGCCCTGTCCTGTGGTATGTGCACAAGGGGGAAGTTGTGGAAATCTGATATTATCTGTGAAAATATTTTTGTATATTTGCAGGTTGTAGGCCTTGGAATATGCCTCTTAAAATTGAAGATTGATATGGAGAATAATATAGATACTTGCAAACTGCTTTATAATACAGAGAGAGTGAAGTTGTGGATGCCTGAATACGGCAGGAATGTGCAGAAGATGGTTGATTATCTGAAGACCATCGAGGATCGTGAAAAGAGGAATGAGCAGGCAAGAGCCATCGTCAAGGTGATGGAGATTCTTAATCCTCATGTTCATATTCAGGAGAACTGGGAGCAGAAGCTTTGGGACCATCTTCATATCATCTCCGGATTTGATCTTGATATAGATTCCCCTTATCCGGCTCCGACTCAGGAGCATTTCTATGAGCGCCCTCAGGTAGTTCCTATCGAAAGGAAGCCTTTGAAGGCTACTCATTATGGCAGGAACATCGAGAGCATCATCGATCTTATCGCTGAACATGAAGAGGGCGAGATCAAGACTGCAATGATACGTTCGCTCGCCATCTATATGAGACAGCAGTATCTTATCTGGAACAAGGATACAGTAGCTGACGAGACCATCTTTCAGGATATCGAGAAACTTTCGGACTACCGTATTAAGGTTCCTGAAGGACTGCAGCTCAGCCGCGTTTCAAATGAGATGAACTATTCAAGACCAAGCCTTAATCCTGTCAAGTCGAACAAGGGACAGAATCAGAGGCAGAAGAACGGTAACAACAGAATGTGGAAACAGCGCAATAATAAATAATTATGCCGGTAAAGAAAGCAAAGACAAATAAGAAGAATGAGAAGCTTAAAGGCTTCTCGTTCTTTTCTGATATGGATCAGGATAAAAGATCCAACCTTTTGAAATATACAGCTGTGATAGTGGCAATCTTCACTGTCCTGACTTTTATTTCAACAGTTTCATATCTCTTCACATGGCAGGCGGACCAGAGCCTGCTTTCCCAGCCTGATATGATGGATAAGACTGTTGAAGTTAATAACCTTGGAGGTAAGTTGGGTTACAGATGGAGCCATTTCCTTGTTGCAGACTGTTTCGGACTTGGAAGTTTTGCTCTGATTTTCCTTCTTGCAGCGGTTGCATACCGACTGTTCTACTGGAAGAAGAGCATAGGACTGCTCAAGACCTTCTTCCTGACAACAAGCGGTGCATTCGTTGCATCCATGTTCCTGGCTTATGTTTCCAATGTATTCGGTTCCGATACTGCTTTTGGTGGCGGACTTGGAGGCTATGCAGGTGCAGGTTTAGTTGCATGGATGAGCAATCTTTTCGGTTCTATCGTTACTGCATTGATAACAATAGCATTGCTTGTCGTATGGTTGCTGTTTGCCAACGGACGTTTCTTCCATTGGTTTGCCACTACCGGAGAGTCGAAGCCGGAAGATGCTGCAAAAGCTGCAGACCCTGTGACTGAGACAGTCGTGGAGGAGGAAACTGAAGAGGTCGTCGAGAAATATGTTGATATGCCTGAACCGGAGCCGGTTTATGAGCCTGAACATTTCTTTGAACCGGAACCGGAGGTAGAACCAGTCCCTGTCAGTGAACCTGCAGAGCAGGACTATGCAGCAATAGTTGAAGAACTCAAAAACGAGACACATCCTGAAATGGAGGTAGTTGTCAGTGATGAACTCTCCAAGGAAGTGACTGAGGATCTACCAAGAATAGATAACAGAGAAGAGCTTGAGCGCTTTGAATTCCCTCCGCTTGACCTTCTCAATGACTATGCGGACGGAAAGCATATTGTAAGCCAGCAGGAGCTTGAAATCAATAACAATAAGATCCGTGCTACCCTCCAGAACTATAAGATCGAAGTAGACAAGGTGAAGGCAGTAGTAGGTCCTACAGTGACTCTATACAAGATCTATCCTGCTCCGGGTGTAAGAATCTCTGCAATCCAGAATCTTCATAAGGAAATCGCGATTTCATTGAATACCAAGGGTGTACGTGTCGTGACGCTTTCTGACTGTGTCGGTATTGAGGTTGCGAACCGTAATCCGTCCATCGTGCCTTTGAAGTCTATGCTCAATGCTGATACATTCCGTAACAGCAAGGCGGAGCTTCCTATCGCTATCGGATATACCATCACCCAGGAAGTCAAGACTTTTGACCTTGCAGATGCTCCTCATCTTCTTGTTGCAGGTGCAACCAAGCAGGGTAAGTCTGTCGGACTTAATGTCATCATTTCTTCGCTTCTTTATGCGAAGCATCCGTCTGAGCTGAAGTTCGTCTTCATTGACCCTAAGATGGTGGAGTTCTCTGCATATAACTCACTGCACAAGCATTATCTTGCAGTTCTTCCTATGGCTGCAAGCGAGGAGGAGGAAAGAGAAAACGCTATCGTGAAGCAGCCTAAGCAGGCTGAGCAGGTCCTCAATTCACTTTGTATTGAAATGGATGAGAGATACAAGCTGCTTGCTGCTGCCGGTGTGAATGACATCAAGCTTTACAATGAGAAGTATAAGGACCGTCATCTCCTTCCTACAGAGGGACATAAGTATCTTCCTTACATCGTTGTTGTGATTGATGAGTATGCCGACCTTACCATGGCTGGTGGTTCGACACCTGATGCAAGAAAGGTATCAAAGAACATCAGTGATTATATCGTACGTCTTGCCCAGAAGGGTAGAGCGGCAGGTCTTCATGTGATCATTGCGACACAGCGTCCTTCAGTGAACGTGATCACAGGTCTTATCAAGACCAACTTCCCTACACGTATCGCCTTCAGAGTGGTTTCCCGTGTGGATTCCGCTACCATCCTTGATACGAATGGAGCCGAGAACCTGATCGGAAAGGGTGACATGCTCTATTATGCCGGTGTCGATATGGAACGTGTACAGTGTGCCCTGGTGAGCGGTGAGGAAATCAACAGAATCACAGGCTTCATCGGAGCTCAGACTAAATTCAGACAGTGCTACAACACTCCATATTATCTCCCTGTTCCTGAATCTCAGGATGGAGAGACAAGCGGTGGTACTATAGACATGCAGAACATCGACTCTATGTTCGAGGAAGCTGCCAGAATGGTTGTGTCGACCCAGAAGGGATCTACCTCGGATCTTCAGAGACGTTTGGGCATGGGTTATGCAAGAGCAGGACGAGTGATGGACCAGCTCGAAGGAGCAGGTATTGTGGGACCACAGGAAGGCTCTAAGCCTCGTCAGGTACTTGTAGCTGACTATTCGGAGCTGGATGAGATCCTTTCTGCATTTGTCAAGAATTAATGAAAAGAATAGCATTATATTTCATGATGGCTGTGTCACTGTTCATGTGCACGGCCATTGCCAAGGCGCAGACTGACGAGTTGCTTGAGAGCCTCTATGGCAAGTTCGCATCATCATGTGTGGAACTTGACTATGATTATGTAACCAGAATGTCCGGTGTCAAGGTGACCGGTTCGGGAGTCCTTTATGTACAGGGAAACATGTGGCACATAGAGGGCAATGGTATTGAAATATGGTGCGACGGAAAGACTGTATGGACAGTTGATCCTTATGCTGAAGAAGTAATCATTGAATCAGTTTCGGAGGAAGATGCAGGGGAGCTTGTCAATCCTGCCCTTATGTTTGTCCGTATGAAGGATCATTTCAATGTTTCCAAGATTGTCGACAGCGCGGATGGCAAGGCTTCTATATATGTTCTTGAGCCGAAGTCCGATATAGGCATGAATTTCTTCAATGTTGAAATCCTGAAGTCATCAGCTCAGATCCGTGGAGGTCTTTTTGCCATGGCAGATGGAAATGAAGTCAAGATTACCGTTTCTTCTATGAAGCAGGTCGAAAAAAAATCTGCGACGTTTTTCAAACCGTCGCAGACCTTCAATTCTTCTTGGATAGTTACAGATCTTAGATAGCGTCTCTTACGCAGCGTACAGCAGCTCCGAATGTCTTGGTGTCTGCCTTGCCGATCATGAGGTCAGGATATTTGCAGTATACATATCTGAAGTATGCCATGTCGTTCTTGCCTTCTACCTTGTCGGCTGTCCAGTATGCCGCGTACTCATATTCTCCAACAAATTCCGCTGTAGGATATTTGCCCTCCTTATTCTTTTCTCCGAGGTTGGCGTATCCAGTAGAAACCATTGCGATATGGCTTTCATTGGTGATCTGTCCCATTGATGGCCAGTATTCCCACATCTTGTAGCCGTTGAAATATACATCGGCCATGAGCTTAGGTGCTACGCCTGAAACATTCTGGTATACATACGAACTTGCATCCTTGTCTGTAGAATCATATTCTGCTGCGAGTGATGCCCAATCTGCATCAGTAGGAAGTCTCCAACCCTCCGGACAAGCCTTGATTGCCTCTTCATAGCTGTAGTAGCGTCCGAACACTCCGTCCATTGCCTTGCTGTTTCTGAATGGAACTCCGCTTTCTGAGTATGCAAGGTCTTGTCTGAACCAGTCAAGATTTCCGACAGTGGCGTAGAAGAACTCCTCTCCGTAAGCCTTGACGTATGGGTCACTTGCAGAAATACCTGTACCTGTGATAGATTTATTAAGACCAGGACTTACAACTGTAGTGTAATTGCTCTTTGATGATGCAGAGTAACCGTCTGCAAAACCGAAGCAGAGCACAGTATATGTCTGAAGAGTGTCTGAGAACTTATGCTTAAGAGATCCGTCAGATGGCTTTCCTGCCGCGTCAAGTCCATTGAGGAACTTTGTGGTATCGAATTTTGACATGGTAGGTGTCACTTTCCAATAATATCCGATTGCTTCATCATCCGGATGGCTGATACCTCTTGGAGTGATTGTCAAAGTTGTTCCCGGAGTAATGAACTCGGGAAGATCGAATAACAGTGAACCGTCCAAATATTTATATTCTACCTCGTCATCATCTTTACATGAGGCTGCGGCAAGTGCAACAGCCGCAATCATAAGCATTGACTTCAGTTTACGAAGACTCATTTCTATCAAAACAATTTTAGTTATATATAAACTGCAAATATGGAGATTTTAATCCGAAAAACCGCTACCTTTGTGCAAATACTTTGCCGAATGGCCCATATCAACTGTGAAATTTAGTCAATATATGGTGAATACACTAAAGACAACTTTGCTTGTCATAGCTTTCGCTTTCATATCTATAGTCACTTTCAGCTCATGCGCCCCGCAGGACGAATATATCGTAATTTCAGGTTATGCCCAGGGTGGTACCTATAATGTGAAGTTCAATCTGAACGGAAAAGATGGCCGTGTGAAAACTTCACCAGAGGAAATCCGTGACAATATTGATTCATTGCTTCAGAATATTGACCGATCTCTTTCAGGATATAACAAGAACTCTATCCTCAGTCGTCTGAATGCCGGTGAAACTGTGACTCCTGACGGGCTTTTTGTCGATATGTACGAGAAATCCTATGAAATATACAGGCAGACAGAGGGTGTGGTGGATGTCGCTTCGGCTCCTTTGTTCGATATATGGGGATTCGGTTTTTCGAAAGGTGAACTTCCTTCTGATGAGCAGGTTACAGCTGCAAAAGCTGTATCAGGACTTGGCCGTCTGAATTCAGATATTACTTCTCTTATCCACGCTGACGGCAGCTTGTCTGCTTCTGAACTTCCGTTTGACGGAGGAGCAGCTCCGAAACTTAATTTCAATGCTGTTGCCCAGGGATATAGCTGCGATGTGATTGCTGAATATCTCTATTCGATAGGAGTCAAGGATATGCTTGTGGATATCGGCGAGTTCTTCTGTGACGGCCTTAATCCGTCAGGAAAGCCGTGGACCATCGGTATAGACAGACCTATTGATGGAAACAATGCGATCGGTGCCGATCTTCAGGGTATCTTCCGTGCTCCTTCAGGTCCTCATGGCATCGTGACATCGGGAAACTACCGTAAGTTCTATGTGAAGGACGGAAAGAAATATGCTCATTCGATTGACCCGCGCAGCGGATATCCGGTGAATCATTCACTTCTCAGTGCAACGATCGTTGCTGTGGATGCAATGACTGCTGATGCTTATGCTACATGGTGTATGGTGGTTGGTCTGGATGAGGCCAAGGCCTTCCTTGAATCAGCTACTGATTTTGAGGGCTGTCTTATTTATGACGAGGATGGTCAGATGAAGACCTGGTGTTCTCCTGGTTTTGTGCTTGAAGTCCTCTAGTCTTAAAGCTGTGCAATAGTTTCAATACTTGCGCGCAGCAGTGATATCAGAAACTCAGTTGCTGCAATAGCAAAATCCGGACATATACCTGCTGCATGCAGGCATACTGTGACTATGGCCAGCGGAATCAGAAGGCTGGTCAACGGTATCGCTATCAGATTGGTAATCAGAAAGTTTATCGGGAAACTACGGAAATATATCCAGGCGAGGGGAGCGGTACTAAGCTGACATGAAATCGTAAGAGAGGCGGCTTCCCAGATTTTCCGCATAGGGCCTTTGCCGTCCTCTGGCCAGAAGCCTTTCAATACAGGGTGGATGAAAGCGATTCCTGCCATTGCTGCGTGGGAAAGCTGGAAGCTGACTGAGCGTATGGCAGACGGGTCTGTTGTCAACTGGATGATGAGGGCTGCCATCATGATTTCTTTCAGTCTGCTCTTTCTGTGTGTCAGGTGTGCAGATTCGTTCAGCAGAATGAAGAGAAAGGCTCGTGTTATTGATTCTCCTGCTCCTGTTCCCAGTGTGTAGATTCCACAGAAAAGAAGGATGACCAATGAACGTATCCGCTTGATGATTAATTGGTTTCCCAAGACTGACAATGCTTTTGAAATCATGGCGTAAATAATGCCGAGATGCATTCCGGAAAGTGCCAGAAGATGAGCTGCGCCGCTTTGTCTGAAGGCTTCTTTCAGCTGTGGAGAAAGAGCGGATCTGTCTCCTGTGAGAAAGGCTGTAAGGAGAGCTTCACTATCAGGATCGGCAAATGGAACTGCTGCGATCGCTGCCTTGAATCTTAGGCAGGCTGCTACGGAAAACTTCTCTATTGCAGAAGGCAGGTTCAGTGAACTTATATCAGAAACAGAGGCGGCACACCAGCAGCATATTCCTGTCAGAAAAGCGGCAGAAAATATACCGGACCATTGGATTGCCAGCTGAAGTCTGTTGAACCTCCCGGACATGAGCAAGGTCATGCTCAAAAGCAGAAAAAATGAAGCTGAAAGGCCTGTACAGTGTATTTGTGAGTATGGGATAAAGCTGGCCGTGAGTATTCCGGCGGCAAAAAATGCTGCGAACCCTGCAATGTCTCTCTCCTCTGTCATTTCGTTACGAATTTTTGCTAATGTAGCGATAATTTTTGTAACTTTGCGTGGTTTAAGCATTAAATCCGAAATTATAAATCTAAAATCATGATAATCTTAGTCGTTAACTGTGGAAGTTCGTCTTTGAAGTATCAGCTTCTTGATATGAAAGGCGACGAAGTTTATGATCTTCTTGCAAAGGGTCTTGTCGAGAGAATCGGAATGGAAGTAGGCTGTCTCAAGCATCAGGCAACCGGAAAGGAAAAACTTGTTAAGGAAATGCCTATCGCTGACCATACAGTCGGAATCAAGGCCGTACTTGATGCTCTCCTTGACAAGGAGTACGGAGTGCTTGCAACTCTCGAGGATATCGAGGCTGTAGGACACAGAGTCGTTCATGGCGCAGAGGAGTTTGTATGCAGCCAGCTTATCACTGACGAGGTGGTAGCTCAGCTTGAGAAGTGTTCGGTATTCGCTCCGCTTCATAACCCTGCAAACATTCTTGGTATCAAGGCTGTTTCATCAGTTCTTCCTACTGTACCGCAGGTCGGAGTATTCGATACTGCTTTCCATCAGACTATGCCGGCATACGCATACATGTATGCCCTCCCATACGAGTATTACGAGAAATATGGCGTTCGTCGCTATGGCTTCCATGGAACTAGCCACAAGTATGTTTCAGCAAAGGGTGCCAAGTTCGCAGGCCTTGATCCAGAGTACTCAAAGGTGATTACATGTCACCTCGGTAACGGTAGCTCTATCACTGCAGTTGCAAACGGTAAATCTATCGATACAACAATGGGCTTCACTCCACTTGAGGGCCTTATCATGGGTACACGTTCAGGTAATGTCGATCCTGACGTTGTTACTTACATCCAGGAGAAGGAGGGACTTTCTGCATCTGAAATGAGCAAGGTGCTCAACAAGCAGAGCGGTTTCCTCGGACTTTCAGGCGTATCTTCAGATGCTCGTGACCTCAATGATGCTGCAAATGCCGGCGATGCAAGAGCAAAGCTTACTCTCAAGAAGCTTACATACGATATCACTAAGTTCATCGGAGCATATGCTGCTGCCATGAACGGTGTAGACCTTATCGTGTTCACAGGTGGTATCGGTGAGAACAACAGCCGTCTCCGCCGCAGAGTCTGCGAGAACCTTACTTATCTCGGCGTGAAGTTCGACTACGATTCTAACGTCGCTATCGGAAAGGACGTGATGATCACTCTTCCTGATTCACAGGTAAAGGTTGCTGTGATTACAACCAATGAGGAGCTCATGATCGCACGTGATACTATGCACATCGTACAGAACGAAGACGAATAGTATGCTTAAGACCTTTGACGAAATATTTTCAGAACTCAAGAGCAGAGGTACCAGAAAGAGAATGGTCGCTGCCTGGGGTGTTGATAATCATACCATAGCTGCAGCCGGAAAGGCTGTAGCTCTTGGTTTAGCGGATGTCACTCTTGTGGGAGATTCAGAGCTTATCGCTCAGGCCTGCAAGGAGGAGGGGATTGATGCCGGAATATTTACAATCGAGCATAATGCCAATGAGCTTGCATCAGTAGCTCAGGCTGTGACGATGGTAAGGGAAGGTAAAGGTGACTTCCTTATGAAGGGACTTTGTTCGACAGACAAGTTCCTTCGTGCTGTTCTTAACAAGGAAAGCGGACTTCTGCCTCCGAAAGGCACCCTCACACATTGTACTACCCTTCAGATCCCAGCTTACCATAAGCTTCTTTTTGTCGGTGACGTGGCAGTGATACCTGCACCGGATATCAAGCAGAAGCAGGTAATCATGGAATGTCTCGTAAGGACAGCCAAGGCGGTAGGTGTGGATAAGCCTAAGGTCGCTATCATTGCTGCAACTGAGCAGGTGCTTACAAGCCAGCCGGCAACTATCGAGGCTGCAATGCTCGCAAAGATGGTGGACAGAGGACAGATCAAGGGCTGTATAGCTGATGGTCCGTTGGCTCTTGATGTTGCGATAGACAAGGAGTCTGTCGAGATCAAGGGTCTTGTCAGTCCGGTTGCTGGTGATGCCGATTGTCTCCTTTTCCCTAACATCGAGTCTGGAAATGTTTTCTATAAGGCAAATTCCAAGCTGGTGGCAGGTGTAAGACAGGCCGGTATCCTTGTAGGTGCAAAGGTCCCATGCGTGCTTTCAAGCCGTGCTGACAGCATAGATACAAAACTTAATTCAATCGCTGTTGCGGCTCTCTCATCATAGAGTTTAACCCAGGCAAACAAGCTTAAAATGAAAGGCAGAATACTTGTCATCAATACAGGGTCTACCTCAAGTAAAATTGCGGTGTATGATTCTGGAGCGATGCTTTTTGAAACTAATCTGACACATTCGGCGGAGGAAATCGCTAAGTATGAGTCAGTGATGGATCAGACAGACATGCGCCGAAATGCTATAACAGATTTCCTGTCATCAAAGGATATTCCTTTGGAGACACTTGACATTGCGATGGCCCGCGGAGGACTCATCACTCCGATCAAGACCGGAGTGTATGAGGTCAATCAGGATATGAGAGATGCCCTCATGGCAGGACGCGAAGGTGTACATGCCTGCAATCTCAGCGCTTTGCTTGCTGATGATATAGCTGTGATGGTCAATCAGGCGCGTAAGGAGAAAGGTGTGGAGGGCACTTGCCGTGCGTTCATCGCCGATCCTCCTATGGCAGACGAAATGCTGCCGGAGGTAAAGGTCGGAGGCCTTCCTGAATTCCCACGTCGTACACTCTTCCATGCATTGAATTCCCGTGCTATGGTACGCAGATATGCCCGTAGTGTAGGAAAGAGCAATATGGAACTGACTGTGATTGTCGCTCATATGGGAGGCGGATCTTCCGTGTCGCTTCATAGAAACGGTCTTGTAATCGATGTGAACGATGCTCTTGGCGGTGACGGACCTATCAGCCCAGAGCGTGCCGGATCTGTACCGGGTTTCCCATTGGTCGAAAAATGCTTCAGCGGTAAATGGACCAAGGAGCAGATCAAGAAAAGACTGGTCGGACGAGGCGGTGCTGTGGCATATTTCGGTACCAATGATTTCCGTGAACTTACTGCGCGTGCAGCTGCTGGAGATAAGGAATGTGAGACATTCATCAAAGGTTACTGCATCTCTTTCGCAAAATATATCGCAGCTTTGGCTACAGTCGTATGCGGTAAGGTTGATGCCATCATTCTTACAGGCGGAATCGCTTACAGCGATGTCATTACAGCCGATATCAAGGAGCGCGTAAGCTTCATAGCTCCAGTTGAAATTTATCCTGGAGAGAATGAGCTTGAGTCCCTGGCGGAGAACGGCTATGGAATCCTTGCCGGTGAATTTGAAATAAAGACATATATTAACCCTATAAACAACTAAAACACGTGAGACGTTTTTTTGATCCGCCTGCAGCGAAGCCTCTACTTCCTGCAGACAAGATAGACAAGGTCTTCAAGTCCATGAGATTCAAGGTCTTCATGGGATCGTTCCTTGGCTATGCCGCTTACTATTTGGTTCGTAAGAACCTGTCTCTTGCATCAGCAGACATGATCGCTGAGGGCTTGATCGACAAGCAGGGTGTGGGTATTGCCGCATCTGCAGTATCAATTGCCTATGCATTCAGCAAGTTCATCATGGGTACACTTTCTGACCGTTCGGATGCAAGAAAGTTCCTTACAATCGGACTTGTAATCGCATCACTTGTGATGATGTCTGTCGGCTTCCTTCCATTCTCTGCAAATATGGGAGTGAATGTTGCGATGCTTTTTGTTGTCATGCTTTTCGTAGGTGTCCTTTCCGGAATGGGCTGGCCTCCATGCGGTCGTATGATGGCATACTGGTTCTCGAACAATGAGCGAAGCTTCAAGATGTCTCTTTGGAATACATCGCATACAATTGGAGCTGGTACACTCGGTATCCTTGCTATCTTCGGAGTAAGTCTTTTCGCTGATATGGGCATCGAGCAGTCATGGAGAGCTAACTTCATCGTTCCTTCTGCCTTTGCGCTTCTTCTTGCAGGTTTCTGCTGGTGGGCACTCCGTGATACTCCGGAGTCATGCGGACTACCTTCAGTAGCGGATTGGAGAAATGACCACTCAGGTGTAAAGACTAAGGAGAAAGTAGGTGAGAAGGTTCCTTTCAAGACTCAGCTCTTCGACTATGTCCTCAAGAACAAGTGGATCTGGATGATCGCCCTCGCAAATGCCTTCGTATATATGGTAAGATATGGTGTCGGTGACTGGTCACCTACATATCTTCAGGAGACAGGAATCATGACTGGTGAGGAGAGTAAGCTTGCCTTCTCTATCCATAACTATGTCGGTGCTGTAGGTACTATCGTCTGCGGATGGATTTCTGCTAAGTTCTTCAAGGGAAAATGTGCTCCTCCTAACATCATCTTCATGGCACTTGTGCTTGTAGGTTGTGTGATATACTGGCAGGTTCCTGCACTTGTTGCAGCTACAGGTGTTGATGCTAAGGTATGGGTTTATGTTGCTCTTATCCTTATCGGATTCTGTATCTATGGTCCTGTTGCTCTTGTAAGTATTCAGGCTCTCAACCTTGTACCTAAGAATGCAGCAGGTACAGCAGCCGGTTTCGTAGGTCTTTCAGGTTATCTTATCGGTGACTCGCTCCTTTCAAAGATCATCGTCGGAGGTATCGCAGACAAGAGCTGGGATATGGCAAACTTCACAATGGTAATCGGTGCTGCTCTCGGTATCGTACTTTGTGCTCTTACATTGAAATCAGAAAAAAACTAACAATATGAAGAAAGTATCACTTTTATCAATGGCGGCACTTGCTCTTGCTGGAGCAGTGTCATGTAATGTGGAGCTCCCTGTTGAGGTCTTCACATTGGGACAGATTCAGTCTCACCCTAATGCTATCGTTATCGACGCTAAGGACGCAGTTGTAACAGCTGTAACCTGGTCTCAGGACGGTCAGGTAATGGGTGAAATGACTAAGGTAGCTAATGTAACTGCTCCTGTTGCTAAGGAGGAGGGTGCACACAATTTCTATTTTGCTGTGCCTTCACCTGACGCAGAGAAGGTGGTTGTATCTGTAAAGGCTAAGGGCGGTAAGGGAACTTACGAGCTTGACCTTACTGAGGTTGTTGATGCTCAGGCTCACAGAAGCGGTATGGGACTCATGCCAGAGAACTCTATTCCTGCAATCAAGAACTCACTTGACCTTGGTGCCAATACTCTCGAGATGGACCTTTGCGTTACTAAGGACGGTAAGGTAATCCTTTCTCACGACCGTTATTTCGAGCCTCGTTACACTACAAAGCCAGACGGAACTGAGATGAAGAGAGATGAGCGTGTATATCTCTACAACCTTACTTATGATGAGATCACAAAGTATGACGTAGGTCAGAGATATACAAGATCATGGCCTCAGAAGGCTTGTGTTCCTGCTGTCAAGCCGCTTCTTACTGAGGCTGTAGCTTTTGCTGAGAACTATACAAAGGAGAACGGTCTTACTCCAGTGAAATATAATATCGAGATCAAGAGTGACTATACTTCATCTGATGGAGTAGAGGGTCAGGATTGGCTCGAGTACAAGGCTTTCGTAGATGCTTGTGCACCAGTTATCGCTTCTCTCAACCTCGGTGACAGACTCATCGTCCAGTCATTTGATGACAGAGCTCTCAACTATCTCCACGAGAAGTATCCTGAGTTCACACTTTCTTACCTCGTAAGAGATCATGATACAGATTTTGACAAGTTCATGGGTCTTCTTAACTTCACTCCAGAGTGGCTCAGCCCTCCTCATCAGAACGTAACTGCTGAGTTCCTTGCTGAGGCTCGTGCAAGAGGTATGAAGCTCGTTACTTGGACAGTTGACGAGACTGCAGAGATCAAGAGACTTATGGATCTTAAGGTTGATGGAATCATTTCTAACCATCCAGATAGCCTTCTCCTCTGTACAAGAGGTTATGTAGACGCAAGATAATAAGTCTGATAAAAAAGATGGCAGCAGCTACTGGCGGTACTCCTGTTTCGGAGTCAATGCCGCATGTAGCTGCTGCCACTTTTTTGTCTATCTGTTACTGTTCTTCTGTTAAAGTCGGCTGAGTGGTGAACAGATCCTGTTTAGGAAGCTTGTCACCGTAAAGCTTTCTGCAGTTACGGAAGAGCTCGTCGGTGTATCGTGGAAGTCCAGGACCTTTCCATGTACTTGTGTTGGTTACCAGAATCCAACATTCTCCATCAGGGAAATATTTGATCAAGGCGCTGGTTCCTGCAAGTGTTCCCGTTCTGCTCCATCCTTTTTCAGGATTCGTATCATTCCAGCCAAGGGAGAAGGAATCCTTATCGCGATATTCTATCATCTGATTGATGCTTTCCTGAGAAAGAATATCCTTCACTTCAGGTCTGCCGTCTATCGAAGCTACAAATCTTGCAAGCTCAGGTGTCGAACTGCACCATGCTCCGGCTCCGGACAGTATAGGAAGGTTGTTTCCGCCATAACATCTTTCGACGATCCTTCCGCTCTTATTGTACTCTTCAATGAACTTTCCGTCTCCTTCGTGAGTATAGTATCTTACTTCGTTCTCGCGCTTCTGCTCGTAATAATTTGTTGCGATGTGCATGTCATAGCAGCCGGCAGGATAAAGCACATATTCGTTTATGAAGTCCTCGTATGACATCCCGCTTTTCTTCTCAATGATTTCAGAAAGAAGAAGGTAACCGAAGTTGGAATATTTCTGCCATGAACCTGGAACAAATCTGAGCTTGTTTCTGAGTACTACCTTGTAAAAATCCTCTTTGGCAGGAGCATGGTCAAGTTTCAGCAGAGTCATGATATCCCTGGATGAGAAAAGGGGATCTCGTGAAAAACCACCCTCATGTCTTAACAGATGCTCGACTGTAATCTTATGATAATTTTTGTCCTTGATTACAGAGTTGAACAAGGAGTCGTTCAATATGCCTGAAGGGCCGAAAACAGGGTCTTTAATGCTCAATGAGTCCATTTCCTGCAGAACCATGATACCGGCAGCTGTGATCAGTTTGGAAACTGATGCTACTCTCATGATATGACCCGGCTGCATTTCTATGCCCTGTTCCTCATCTGCCCAGCCATAGCCCTTAGAAAAGAGAAGGGAGTCATTGCGGATAACTGAGAGTGAAACACCCTTGATCTGCCATTGTCTCATGAAGGAATTCACCTTCTTGTCCATGCCTGAGAGTTCTTCAGAATGAGACATCTCATTGGTCAGAGTCTTGTTGAGATATACTCGTGGTGGAAGCAGGTCTTCCGGTTTTGGGATACTCCTGTGAATTATGACAAATGCCGTTGCAATGGCTGCAACGGCTATAAGTACTGAAGGTCTTAGGATCTTGTTTCTTCTTTTCATCTTATATCTTTCCTGACTTTTTAGCGAAGTCAATTATAAAGTCTGCTGTTCCCTCCAGACCCAAGATGCTTGAGTCCAGACAGAGGTCATAGCTTGAGGCCATTCCCCAATTACCGAATGTATAGTAATTATAGTATTCCTCTCGTCCCTTGTCTTTTTTCTCGATCATCTCCATGGCTTTCTCCATACTGAGGCCCATCCTTTCAGCCACACGCTCAGCACGGGCTTCTGCCGGAGAGGTAAGGAACACGTCAAGAGTAAAGTCACAATCTCTCAATATGTAATCGGAGCAACGTCCGACAATTACTGCAGAACCCTGCTCAGCGATACTGCGTATGGTTTCTGACTGAATCTTGAACAGACCCTTGTCGCTCATGTAGTTCTCGGAATCAGATCCGTAATTGCCTGTGAAGATTGATGCTAAAGAAAGGAAACGTCTCTTTTCGTCGCTCTGTACGAAAAGGTCCTGACTGAAGCCGCTCTCCTGAGCTGCTCTGCTGATAAGCTCGCTGTCATATACAGGAATACCGAGGCGCTTGCCAAGGATGTCAGCAACGCACTTACCTCCGCTGCCGAACTGTCTTCCTATTGTTATTACTATCTTCTTATCCATGATCGTATCTCCTATATCTGGCCGCCAAGACCTGAAGCACTGTCTCCGTCATGCAGCCTGTTGAATTTTCTGAAAAGTATCTGAAGCATGAACAGAGTAAGCAAAGTTGAGAAAAAGTCCGATATCGGGAAACTGAGCCATACTCCGTCAGCTCCTATTGCGTTCGGAAGGAAATAAATCAGAGGAATCAGGAAGAGGATCTGTCTCGAAAGTGAGAGAATGACAGACTTCTTAACCATACCAAGGCTCTGGAAGAAATTGGTTCCGATCATCTGCAGACCGACAATAGGGAAGGCTATGGTTGTTAACTTTAAAGCTCTGACTGAAAGTTCTGTAAGTTCGGGGTCATGAGTAAATATACCCACGGCAGCTTTAGGGAAGAACATTCCGAGTACGAAGCAGATGCTTGTCACTATGGTTCCCATCTTGGCTGTCTGCCAGAATACCTCCTTTACTCGCGAATATTGGCGTGCTCCGAAATTATATCCGGCAATAGGCTGCATGCCCTGGTTCAGACCCATGCAGATCATGATGAACATGAAGATGAATCTGTTGCAGATGCCGTATGCACCGATTCCAAGGTCACCGCTATGCTCGCGAAGCTGCTGGTTGATGAAAAGTGTCACAAGACAGGCTGCTGCATTCATGAGGAACGGTCCCATACCGATGGCAAGAGAATCCTTTGCCACTCTCATATCCAGACGAAGTATACCTTTTTCAAAATGGAAAGGTCTTTCCCTGTTGTTGAAATGGTGCAGAACAAAAAGCATTGCTGCTGTCTGTGCTATTACAGTTGCCCATGCCGCTCCTGCAATTCCCATGTCAAATACGAAAATGAAGATAGGGTCGAGGATCGTGTTGAAGAGCACTGTGAATATGGTAAGGCCCATGGCCTTCTTCGGATTGCCAGAGGAACGCATGGCTGCATTCAGACCGAAATACAGGTGCGTTATCACATTTCCGATAAGGATGATTGTAATATATTCCTTTGCGTACGGAAGTGTGTTCTCGCTTGCTCCGAAGAAATAGAGGATAGGGTCGATGAATATCAGGGATACAGCCATGAACAGCAAGCCGATGATGATGTTAAGGCTCACTACATTGCCAAGGACTTTATTGGCTGCCTTGTAGTTCTTCTGACCGAGCAGGACAGAGAGCATGGTCGCCGCACCGGCTCCAACCAATGTTCCGAATGCGGTCGAGAGATTCATCAGTGGGAAAGTTATGGCCAGTCCTGAAATGGCAAGTGGACCCACACCTTGCCCGATGAAGATGCTGTCCACCATATTATAGAGAGATGCAGCTGTCTGTGCTATGATAGCCGGCAGTGCATACTGCTTCAGAAGTTTGCCAATCTTTTCCGTTCCGAGTTCGGTTGGAATGGAATTGTTTTTTGTCATTCTATTCCTTAGGTGCTTCTACGATTTCAATTTCAAAAATAAGAGGTGAATAAGCCGGGATGGTTGAACCGCTTCCTGAGTATGTATAACCCAGAGTTGAGTAGAATACTCCGATTCCCTTTTCCATAGGCCTCATCTGCCAGAGTGTGTATGTGAAACCATCGATCAGACCGCTGTCATCCGTTCCCATTGTGATACCAGTGTGGTTATTGGTCTCAGCATCGGTCCAGTTGATCTGAACAGGCTCGTATGTCTTTGATTCAGAATAGATCTTGTTATCTTTAGCAACATTCTCGATAGTTGTGTCGAACACCTGTCCGTTGAGGAGTCTTCCTGTATAGTTGATGAAGATTGTAGTATCAACTGCAAATGAAGTGGTGTCAACAGGTGCCTTGAGCTGCTTGTAGTAGAATCCCACATTGACTGAGTCTGCTGCAGTCATGGTCACTCCGTTCTTGGTAAAGAGCTGGTTTGCCGGAACTCCGTCAATGAGTATCTTGTCATTGCTGAAGAATCTTCCGATTGAGTCAATTTCCCATTTGTCGATGTCTGATGTGAAGTCTCTTACAGTCACATCATAAATCAGAGTTGAACCTGATGTGGTCTCCTTGAAATATTTGCTCTCGGAATCATACTCCTTATAAGAGAAAAGCCAGCTTGGAATGAGTGCCTTACGCTGTCCGCCGGCCTTCATTCCGATAATCATATCTGCAACACCTGCATAGATGTTTCCTTCGTATGTGCTGAGGAACTCCGGACCATAGTATGAAGTGTATGAATCATAATCATAGTCTCCAAGCTTCATGGCTACCTTGTCACTGGTATAACTGATGACATTGCCTTCAAGGTCGTATGTGGTATAGTCAAGGAACGCAAATCCTTCCTTGGCTATTTCTATTCCGGTACCTGGCTTGTCTTCAAGTATGTATATGCCCAAGTCAGTTGGCTCTACATTGATATTGTTCAGCTGCATCCAGGCATCCAGATACCTCCTTGTTGAATCGTTCGGGCCGACAGGAGTATGTCTTGCGCAATTTGTTGCCGACAAGGCTGCTGCCATGATTGCGGCCATCATTAGAATTCTTTTCATTCCTATCTTTCTAAATTTGAATTGGCAAAGATAACAAAAAATATGAAGCTCTACTCATTTGATATGCTGATGACCCAAATTTTGTAGAGCAGTGCGGAATTTGCAGGAATTATGCCAAATTCTCTTTTGCCAAAACCATACTTTCCTGAGAATATTATTTCGCACTCTTCACCTGCCTTCACACCTGTCAGTCCGCTTCTGAGTCCAGGGAGAAGCTTGTCATCTTTCATATTGATTGTCAGCGCTTCATAATTACCGTCAGTCAGATCCCATCCGGCATCGTCAGCGCTTGCCTTGCGGTTGGTCGTGAACATGTTCGCCGGGTTTATGCTGCCTTCGAAAATATATCCGGCATAGTAGAATGTGATGTTGCCGTCAGAACGCAGTTCCTCACCTTCTCCCTGAACTGTGGTAAGTCTGTTGGAACCTCCGTTATGTGCTACTGTGGCTTCGTCGTTCTTTCCCAGTGCAGAGTCTATGTATTTGCTTATGGTCTCTTCCTGCTTGTTGTAGGTAACCTCCAGCTTTTCCTTGACGCATGATGTCAATGCCATGATTGCAGCAGACATCAGCAATATCTTCATTATCTTATTCATCTCCTTCATTAAAGAATGCATGTGTATGTGTTTCAATATATTGTCCTGCCTCGGATATGTGTATGATGTCCTGAGGCATCATGAGTCTGCCACCCGCGGCATTCTCGTGTCCTCCACCGTTGAAATGCAGTCTGGCGCATCTGTTTGCCGAGGTTCCCTTCTTTGATCTTACCGAAACTCTGGCAAAACCATCGTCTTCCTTGATGAGGATGCTCATCCTGACATCCTTGATTGACAGGGGCATGTTGACAAATCCTTCCGTATCTCCTTCGATGATGTTATATCCCTTAATGGTCTTGCTGTCGAGCACTATGTATGCAACTCCGTCTGGCGTGATGGTCATCAGATCCTTCAGTATATGTCCCAACAGTCTCAAGCGGCTTTCACTGAACATGTTGTAAAGATTTCCCAGAATCATGTCGCGCTCAGCTCCTGCTGTAAGAAGGGCTGATGCCATCTGCAATGTGCTTGGGAAAACCGAATTGGCAAAATTGTTCGTATCGGTGGTCATTCCGGTAAGCAGGGCGTTGAGAGCGGTCTGACTCAGTCTTTCCGCCTTGCCCTCGATCTGAGGCATGGCCATCAGGACATGAAAGAGAAGTTCGGATGCAGATGAAACATTGATTTCTGAAAATACTACATCAAAACTATCTCTGTCAGGGTTGAGGTGATGGTCTATCAGAACCTTTGATGCTTTTGATGCAGAGAGATATGGCTCGAGCTTGTCAGACCTATGGAAGGCGTTGAAATCCAGGCAGATTATCATGTCCGCGCCTTCAATTGCCTTTTCTGCGTCTTCAGGACTGTCTTCGTTTACTATGATATCTCTGCTGCTGTCTTCGTCGATCAGAAAAAGCAGGTTGGAAGGTAATCTGTGCGGCAGGACTATCTTGGCTTCTGAGCCGATTGACTTCAGAAAACTGTACATTGACAGACTGCTTCCAAGTGCGTCACCGTCCGGCTTCATATGGGTGACGATGGCGATATTCTCCGCATCTGACAGCAGATTATTTAACTTATGTATGTTCAGAGAATTGATATCTTGCATTTGATTGGTCTTTTTCGCTTGCAAAATTACAAATTATATTGCATATCATAAATCAATTTGCTAACTTTGTCCGGCATTTTGGAAAATAAAAACACTACAATAATGAACTCAATTCTTAAAAAGGTCTTGACCTATCTTGTTCTCCCGGTTATTATCGCGGGAATGACTTACGCAATCGTACAGAGCGTAATGGAACCAGTAGATTTCAACAAGCATCGTGCTTATCGTGAGGGTATCGCTATCCAGCGTCTTAAGGATATCCGTGATCTTCAGGTGGCATTCAAGAATGTTAACGGAAGGTATTCACCTACTGTAGACTCACTTAAGTGGTTCTACAACGAGGGTAAGATGAAGGTTGTTATGCAGGTTGGTTCACAGGATGACTCAGTTGCAGTAGCAAACACTCAGGCGCTTAAGAAGCGTAAACCAAAGATCAAGCCAGAGGAAATGCTTGAGCTCTATCAGGCTGGTGAGAAGCTCGTGTTCAAGATTGAGAACGAGGTAGCTGTAAAGGATACTCTTTTCCACGGCCGTGAGGACTTCTGCGTTGACTCACTCGCATTCATTCCATTCTGCGGTGATTCACTCATCATGGAGTCTACTATCAAGACTGTATCAGGTGTGAAGGTTCCTCTCTTCGAGGCTTCAATGCCGTTCAAGTCACTCCTCAGAGGTCTTAACAACCAGCTCAGAATCAACCTCGATGCTGAGAGAGAGGATCAGGGCAAGTACAAGGGCCTCCAGGTTGGTAGCATTTCAGCACCTAACAACAACGCAGGTAACTGGGAGTAATCTCTCTTGATGCTTTAGCGGCATCATTAAAAGATAATTATGTTACAGCATAAGAATAGAATATCCATTCAAGTCGGCTTGAGTGGATATTCTTTTAAGTTATATGACGAACAGTCATGTGTCCGTTCTTCATCCTGGATGACGGCGGACAGGATCTTCACTACGCCTGAATTTCAGAAAAGGTATGATAAGGTGGGGATTTCTGTCTTTACTCCAAAGGCTTCTCTTATTCCGGCACAGTTCTTTGCTCCGGAAAGAGCCAGGGAACTTTTGTCAGATGTAGTCAAGCTTTCTGAAGAAGATACAGTGGAGTATGTACCCGTACCGGAACAGGCAGCGGTTCTCGTCTTTTCAAATGTCATAGGTGAAACTCTCTCAAGAGTAATTTCCCAGACTGTTCTGCATACTGACGGAACAAAGGCAAGATTGCTTCCGGAAATGTATTTCATGCTTGAGCAACTTCCTGCCTTGACTGAGTACAACAAGATTCTGGCTTCTTACATGGATGGAATACTGTATCTGGTAATTGCACAGGGTAAGAGTCTTCTACTCTGCAACTCGTATCAGGCTCCTGATTTCACGACAGCGGAATACTTTATATTCCTTGCGATGAAGAAACTTCAGCTCAATCCTGAGGTTTCGACAATCGCTTTCAGAACCCCTCTTTCAGAGGAAGATGAGATGTCGCTGTACAGGTATTTCAAGAACGTAGACCAATTATAATATATATATGAGAATTATTGGCGGTAAGCTGAAAGGAAAGAACATCCTCCCTCCACAGGGCTACAAGGCTCGTCCGACAACAGATTTTGCCAAGGAAGGACTCTTTAATATTCTTAATAACGAGTATGAGATGGAAGGCCTTCAGGTGCTTGATCTCTTCGGCGGAACTGGAGCTATCGCATACGAATTCGCATCTCGTGGAGCTTCCATGGTATATTGTGTGGAGATGCTGCCTCTTCATGCGAACTTCATAAAATCGCAGGCAGCCAAGTTCGGAATGAACAACCTTACAGTAGTAAGACATAATGTCTTTGATTTCCTCGAGATCTGTAGAGAAAAGTTTGATATAATATTTGCAGATCCTCCATATGCGATAGAAGGATTGGCGGATATTCCGGATAAGGTCTTCTCAAAGGATATTCTGCATCCAGGAGCATACTTCATTCTTGAGCATCCGGAAGAATATAATTTTGAGAACCATCCTCGATTTGTAAAGGAAAAGAAGTATGGTAATGTCCACTTCTCCTTTTTTGAAAACAGTTAGTAGTAAAAATAGTGTAGAAAATGAATCTGAAACTTAACGACGTATTCAAACCAAAGTTCTTCGGCTTATTCAAACCAGGTCATTACAATCGCGAAAAGTTCGTTTCTGATCTTATTGCCGGTCTTATCGTAGGTATCATTGCGCTTCCTCTTGCAATTGCCTTCGGTATTGCCAGTGGTGTGACTCCTCAGCAGGGACTCATCACAGCTATTGTAGCCGGTTTCCTTATTTCATTCTTTGGAGGTTCAAACTTCCTTATCGGTGGTCCTACAGGTGCATTCATCGTAATCGTTGCTGGAATTGTAAGCCAGTATGGAATGCAGGGACTCATCATAGCAACCATTATGGCAGGTGTCTTCCTTGTAGTCATGGGACTCTGCAAGATGGGTGCTATCTTCAAGTTTATACCCTATCCTATCGTAGTCGGCTTTACCAGCGGTATTGCCCTTACGATCTTCTCGACTCAGATGAAGGACTTCTTCGGCCTTCCACTGGATCTGCAGGTACCTGCCGGATTTATTCCTCAGTGGGCCTGCTATTTCCAGAATATTTCGAGCATAAACTATCTGGAGCTGGGTATGAGCCTTGTGTGCCTTATCATCTGCTTCAGCTGGAGTAAGGTGACCAAGAAGGTTCCGGGATCACTTATTGCCCTTATCATCGGTACTCTTGCTTCAGTGCTTCTGAGCAAGTTCGCGGGTCTTGAATTCGCTACTATCGGATCCAAGTTTCCTGAACTTGCAAACGGTCTTCCTATGCCGAAGCCGGTAGCACCACAGTTCGATTATGAGACAATAAAGGGTCTTGTATCTCCTGCATTCACAATCGCAATCCTCTGTGCTATCGAGTCGCTTCTTGCTGCAATGGTAGCAGACGGTGCAACAGGTAAGCATCATAACTCGAATACTGAGCTCATCGGTCAGGGTATCGCTAATATCGTTACACCTCTTTTCGGCGGTATTCCTGCAACAGGTGCGCTTGCAAGAACAATGGCCAGCATCAACAACGGCGGTAAGTCTCCTGTAACAGGACTTGTACATGCAGTTGTACTTCTGCTCATCTACCTGTTCCTTATGCCATATGCGATATATATCCCATTATCATGTCTTGCTGCTATCCTTGTTCAGGTTGCATATAACATGAGTGAGTGGAAATCGTTCAAGTATCTCCTCAAGGGTGATAAGTCAGATGTGGCAGTGCTTCTTCTTACATTCTTCCTTACAGTGATCGTTGACCTTACTGTCGCTATCGAAGTTGGTGTGCTTCTCGCAATCGTTCTTTTCGTAAGACGAGTGATGCAGACGTCATCTATCGATGTACTTGACGGACAGCATGTGGCTGCAACAGAGAATGACGAGCCGGTTTCTGCTGATGATGTAGAGTATCTCGATATTCCAGCTGGTGTTGATGTATATGAGATCAACGGACCATTCTTCTTTGGTCTTGCCAGCCGTATTGAGGAACTTTCAAGTACCAAGGGTAAGGATATCAAGGTGCGTATCATCAGAATGCGTAAGGTTCCGTTTATTGATTCTACAGGTGTGAACAACCTCAGAAACCTTTGCGAAAGAACAAGCAAGAGGGGAGTGACTGTAATCCTTTCAGGTGTTACCGAAAAGGTTCATGAGACACTTGTAAAATTCGGAGTAGATAAGGAACTCGGTTCCGATCATATCTTCCCGCACATCGTTCCTGCTTTGGAAAAAGCTAAGGAAATCGTAAATGAATAATAAAAGAAAAGTCTCTGCATCAGAGACTTTTCTTTTATTTACATCAGCCATTTGCTCATATCCTGACCGGCTGCTATTCCGTTTCTTATGTCTGTGGAGGATATGTCCACCATAGGGGCATCAAGAACTGCTACCCTATAGTCCGGGTCTTCATTCAGAAGGTCCCTCTTAATTTCATTGAGGTCAAAGCCCTCTCTTGGGTATACCGCTACTCCGAAGTCCTTGAGTATCCTCTGGTAATCTCTCCATCTGCGGATATCAGCCAGATTATCTGCTCCCATGATAAAGGTGAAGCTGTTATCCGGCTCCCTTTCACGAAGCGCGTCGAGAGTACGGATACTGTAATGCGGTTCAGGCATTGTCAGTTCTATATCGTCAACCTTTACAGGTCCTTTTTCATCCGGGAAATGACGTCTTACAGCTTCGATTGCCTTGTCATATCTTTCCTTACCGCTTGCACTGCTGATGCCATCCTTCAATGGATTCTTGGGCGAAACGATAAGATATACCATGTCGTAGCCGGCTTCCTCCGTCATATATTTCATTATGGCCAGATGGCCGATATGAAGAGGATTGAATGAGCCGCTGTATACTGCTGTCCTAGCCATGGCTTCTACTTGCAGAAACTATTTGCTGAGGAAATCACCGACAACCTTCTCCGCCTCGGCAAGAGCTGTAGCGAGGTCGTCATTGATGAGGGTATAGTCGAACTTGCCTGCTGCAAATTCCATCTCGGAAGCTGCTTTGGCAACGCGCTTTTCGATGGCCTCGGCAGTATCCGTTCCTCTTCCGACGAGTCTTTCTCTCAATACCTCTACTGAAGGGGCCTGGATAAAGATAGAGAATGCCTGATCGCCGAAAATTCGCTTGAGGTTAACGCCACCTTGTACATCGATGTCAAAAACTATGGTGTGTCCCTTTGCCCAGATACGCTCGACCTCTGATCTGAGTGTGCCGTAGAACGAACCTGCATAGACCTCTTCATACTCGACAAACTTGTCTTCTGCAATCATTGCACGGAAGTCATCTGCTGTAAAGAAATAGTATTCCACTCCGTGCTGTTCCTGTCCGCGAGGTGCTCTGGATGTTGCTGAAATGGAGAATTCAAGTTCAGGATGAATGCCGAGAAGATGATTGACTACAGTACTTTTACCGGCTCCCGATGGAGCAGAGAATATGATTACTTTATTGCCCATAGTAATTTAAATTCCAATTCTTTTAATTTTCCGCAAAATTAACTATTTTTGCAAAGATATTGTGATATCGAAACGATTTTTAAAACAAATATAGAATTATGATTTCTTACAAAGAACTCGGCCTTGTTAACACCAAAGAGATGTTTGCAAAGGCAATTGAGGGTGGCTACGCTATCCCAGCATTCAACTTCAACAACATGGAGCAGCTTCAGGCTATCGTTTCAGCAGCAGCTGAGACTAAGTCTCCAGTTATCCTTCAGGTTTCTAAGGGCGCACGTCAGTACGCTAACCAGACTCTCCTCCGTTACATGGCTGAGGGTGCTGTAGAGTACGCTAAGGAGCTCGGTTGGGAGAACCCACAGATCGTTCTTCACCTCGACCACGGTGATTCATTCGAGACTTGCAAGAGCTG
>JAEIGA010001038.1_pt1 | contig 41944 bp, 70 predicted proteins | sample 9270691 | NCBI WGS metagenome assembly JAEIGA01 (sample SAMN17057246, study PRJNA624740) | gut metagenome | biome: biome; isolation source: fecal sample | host: Bos grunniens | place: China: Xizang | collected 2019 | reverse complement strand
TAGGTGTGTTTGATGAAGTAGTCATTAGTGCTAACAGAACTATTACAAACACATCAAATGATACTTATTTGGTCTCTGTTAATTCTAATGGTACTTCTTTATTGTTATCAAGGTTAAAAAATCAAACTGGTAGTGGCACATCAACACCAATAAGTGGTTATTGGACTTATTACAATACAACAGATAATAAAGTTTATAGAATTAATGATGGTGCTGTAGCTTATCAACTTTCTTTTCCAATTGCCATAGTTACAGTTTCAAACGGTGCAATATCTAGTATTGACCAAGTTTTTAATGGCTTTGGTTATATTGGTAATACTATTTTCTGTGATAAAGGTGTTAAAGGTCTGATTCCAAATGGAAGAAATGAAGACGGTACTCTAAATAATATTGAGTTTACAACATCAAATGTGTTGACTCAAACAAGAAATATATCTGGAATAGACAAACCATTAATATTAAGACAAGACCAATTTTCAAATTTTGGAACTTTAAATTATAATGAAAATACAAACTTTAATATTGACGCTGGCGGTAATAATAACCCAAGAGCCATTGTTGGAACTTGGAGTGCGGATAGCACAGGAAGAATTACATCCTTTCAACCTAAACTCCCAGTGCATTTATTAACTTATGATGATATAAGAATTAACAACCCTTACTTCTTTGGTCGATATATTTGGTCAGAGTTTGCACCAGATAACTTGTCTTGGTTAAAATCGAGCGGTCAATGGAATAGCGGAACTGGTTATCAAGGTTTCTATGATTGGGCGTTATCTAACGCTAATGCTAGCAAAGCAGGGTTTAAACTATCGACTGCAAGCTATACAGATTATGACTTTGTAGTTAATACAAGTGCCAAGACATTCCGATTACCTATAAAAGTACAGAATGCGCCTATGGGTGGAACTGCTCCAGTAGTTGGTAATGGAACAACGCTTGGTTTAAAGAGTGTACTAGATAACGGCAATACTGTATATGGTGGTGTTTTCCAAACTGGTAACGGAAACAATCTTTTGTGGTCGGTTAATAAATATGGTCTTGCAACTGGTTCTATTGATGATGGTGGCTCTGGAATAACAAGTAACCATACAATTGGTGTATCAGATGAAGCAAGCGGTTCGGGTTTAATCGCTGATTTATCACAAGCCACTAACTCTAATTTATCACTTTATTTCTATATAGGAGAAACAACAAAAGACCCAGCATTGATTAATGCTTCTCAGATTGCTAGTACTTTTGCGGATAAGATTGGACGTACAGAGTGTAAGGCTTATATCACAGAAACTTATGTAAATGGTACTTCTTGGCGACTTATTTACTCAAATGGTTTTTGCGAGCAAGGTGGTATGACTGCAAAAGGGTCTCCAGTAACGGTAACCTTATTAACATCATATAAAGATACAAATTATACGATTTCTTTGGGTGCAATTGCCAATAACTTTAATAACTCAACAACAGTATATAACGTAACAGCTAATTCTTTTGATGTTTATACAACTGGGTCTAACTTTAATACTTATTGGGAAACTAAGGGTTATATAGCTTAAAGGAGAATAAACAATGGAAATAAAAGCAATATTACAAAAGCCTTATACAGAAGATGACAGATTAGGTTTTATAGTCCAATACAGTCATCAACTAGGTTACACAATCGAAGAAACAGAAACAGAACTACAAGCTTTAGGTTATACAGATGAAGAGCTTGCACAAAAAGAACGTGAACGCATTGCCAAACTCAAACTTACCAAACGTGAAGTTTTCTTAGGCTTATATCAAGCTAAAGGAGTAATTCCTGAACAAATTAAAGCACAGATTACAGACCCAATGGCATTAATCGAGTTTGAATATGCTAACGATTATTTCAGAGGTAATCCGTTGATTAATATTGTTGGTGCGCAGTTAGGAATAACACCAGAGCAGCTTGACAAGTTTTTTGAGTTTAACGATTATACTTACTTATTACCAGTAGAGGAGGTACAACATGCAAGTACAACCGATACAACCGAGCCTGACGTTTCAGTATAGCTCTATTTTAAAGGATGAATTTAAACGAGGAGCTATCAAGCTAACTAAGGATATTACAGGGAATCCATTGAGTAAAAAAACAGCTTCCCTAGACCATACAATACCAAAGTCAAAGGGCGGAAAATCGTGTTTAGCTAACTACAATATAATGAACAGAATAGCTAACAAGCTAAGAGGAAACCAACCGCTAAAAGACTTTATAGACCTTGAAAGTTTAATAGAATACATTATTGTAATGTTAAATACTGATACTGGTAAATTCGATGGTATTGAATACTTAAAGAAATGGTTACCTAACTTAAAAAAAGAAATTAAGGAGAATAAGTAATGTTTGGATGGATTAAAAAGAAAATTTTAAAATCAATTATAAATGACATTAAAAAAAGTATACCTGAAGTAAAAGATGTAGCTTTAGAATACTGGGAGGATAACAAGGATGAGTTACTTAACAAGTGTAAAGAAGTCATTAAACAAGCTATCAAAGATTTCGTGGCTTCCAAGGTTAATCGTTAAGCCGAAGCTTGGCGGTGGTTACGAGTGGAAAATTGAATGGAAATTTTAAAATAAGGATTTTATATTATGGGAAAATTTCTCACAAGCGCAGCAGCAATTGAACAATTACCTAAAAAGGGTACATATAAGCTACTTAATAACGAGCTATTCCAGGATGATGATGGCTCGATTTACCTTGCTTGGAGAGGTTTTAAAACTGATAATTTCACTTGGATTAATTCCTCAGATTGGGATATACGTTGCGCACATGGTCATGATATTGGCTGTATGTATGGCGAAATTGTAAGAGTAAATCTTTCAGAAAAAGAGCTAAGAGTAAGACGTTTATTATACGTTGAAGGCTCTCAAGTTCTTTGTAAAGACATTCCACTTGTACACCTCAAAAAACAAAAAATTTCAGGTCATGAAATAAATAACTTATTTTATAGAATGTTAAAAGCTGCCGATAATCCAAAAACACCAAAAACAATACAGCTTTTTTATCGTTTAGGGGTTTGTTTCAATATTGGCTGGTTTACTAAAAAAAATAAATTAATACTAGAAGATATATACAAGGATTAACAAAATGAATGAAACGGCTAAATATTGGATAAGACACGCTGAAAGTGTTGTGGCTATTGTGGCCTTAGTTGGTTGCATAGCTTTTTGGATTCATACAATGGATGGAATACCTGATAGAGTAACAAAATTAGAGCTTGATGTTGAAACAATGAAAAAACAACTAGCTAAAAATGACACAAAAACAGATATCATTTTAGAAGATACTAAATTTATTAAACAATTAATTTTACAACAACATAGTAAGTAGAGGTAAATAATGACAGTTAAATTTGTTATTGGCCATTGGTCTGGGGGAAATTATAAACCTTGTCAATTAGACCTAGACAGCTATCAGCTTTTAATTGATAAAGAAGGTAACAGATATGAAGGCAAGCCAGTAGGTAAAGCTGCTTCTATAGGTGGAATGAACTCAATAACTTACAATATTTCTTGTTGTGGTGGTCGTGTTGATACACCAATAACAAAAGTACAACAAGAGGCATTTTTTAAAGCTTGTGCAGAAAAACTAAAAGAATACAACTTAACGGTTGATAAGTTCTACACACATGCTGAAATTGGTAGAATGTGTAAATACAATACAATTCAAAAAATCATACCATATAATGAATGGTTATATCAAAACATTGGAAAAATTGACTTGACTGTCTTACCAACAATAAAAGGCGACCCAGAAAATACAGGGAACTATATCAGACACAAAATTAAATGGTATTTAAAGAACATTAAATAATATTCTTCATATAATCAGACTCGATACCCTCGATTTTTTATCGAGGTTTTTTTTGTGCCTAAATTGTGCCTAAATTTTTAGGCATAACTACAAAAAACAAAGTAAAACTTCATATAACCTTATCAGACAACATATTTTTTTATCAAGCTATAATTGAGATATAGTCTTGCATTTTCTCATGTTTTCTGATAAAGTTACATGCGTGGGGTGTGCGGGTAATCCCCTTTTAAGGGATAGGTCGCGCGTTCGAATCGCGCCAAGCGCATATTTTTTCGCCTATACCGCTGAGCTTATGCCTAAATTGTGCCTAAAAAATTCTTTTTCTCGTCTGGTTACGAGTTTTCTTATTCGTTCACTATTTAGGTTTATAACTTCTTGTTTTCTCTTGATTCCTTGGTTTAGGTAAGTAGTTCTTACAACTCCTGAAGTATTACCAAGTATCTCACTTATTACAGAGGCTTCAATGCCGTTTTGCTCTAGGCTAGATGCTGCATTGTGCCTAAAGATATGATAACCAACTCCTAAACCTTTAACTCCAACTTTTTCAAGTATGCTGTTAAGCTTCTTATATCTATTATTATATTTAGTGCCTGTTTTGGGGTTAGTAAATACATATTCTGACATTCTAGGCATATTTTGTAAGAGCATTTGTAATTCTGCTGAAAAAGGTACACGCAAATTTTTTCCGTTTTTACGATTAACTAAATCAGCATAACCATGAGGAAAAACTTTTGTACTTTCTAGGTGTGTGTTTTCCCAAAGCAAGTTATACATCTCACTTTTACGAGTGCCTAAAGTATCTAAGAAAACAAGCTCTGTAAAGAAACAAATATCTTCAGAGGCAAGTTTGAGAATCTCTTGCTCTTGTTCAGCTTCCAAAGGCCGTTTAATATTATCTTCTATTGGCAAAGCCTTCCAGCGTTTGCAAGGGTTAGAATCTAACAACTCTAAAGTGTCATAAAGATAACTAAAAAGGCCCATAATGCTGTTACGTTCTCTATTTATAGAAGCGTTTGAAACATATCGCCCAGTCCACTGGTCACCCTTTTTATTTACAGTCATCACTTTGCACGTTTTACGATATGCAGCATATTCGATAAAGTCATTCGGTGTAATGTCACCTATACAAATATGAGCCTTTGCTCTGTTTTCATCGCTGTTATAATCTCTTATTACTAGGAAGTTTAAAAAATAATTACAATAGTTTTCAATAAGGTTGGTTCTTTTTTTACCCATTGTATTGCAATAACTAATATATTTAGTAATACAATCAGATAAAAGAGATGTGTTTTTCTTTAAGACTATTTTATCAATAGGTGCTCCATTTAGAGTGTATTGCATCATTGCTGTTTTTGCTTCTTGCTTTGTTTCAGCATAGCGTATTGTGCCGTCATCAAGCTTTATTTTAGCTACACAGTTTATCTGATAACCTTTTCTAATAGTAAATTTTAGATGATAACGGCCATTGTTTGTATTATAAAAAATACCCTTTTCAACTCTCTTTAACATGTTGCGACTCCCTAGGCTGCTTGAATAGCCTTTAGTTTTTCTTCAAATACCCATCTCAAAAATTTAAACTTATTCCAGCGGTAATGTTCTTGTTTGCTTGTTTTTTCTTCATATAAGCCTTTGTATTTACCTCGTGCTATTTGTTTGCGCAAGTTGGCCAAAGATGAAATATTAAGCTCTTTAACTACATCTTCGTTGCTGAGATATGTTTTATTCTCGTATTGTTTAAGCTTTTCCTTAAACTCTCTTGTTAATTCCTCTTCAAATATTTTATTTATATCCATGACAATCTCCTAATTATTAACATTTCTTCATGAAGTTTTGTAACGACTAATTTATTACATTAAAGTAAACTAGCGCCAAAGCATTCTTAAAAACTCCCATTGGTTGATTATTTTTATCTAAGAATCTTGGCCCTTTTCTCAAAAACTTTATTTTTACATTTGAGTTATACAAAATATATTTTTGCCAATAGTGTGTTTCAGTTCTAGCTGGTAAAAGCATTACTATTCTATTACCGTTTTTACTTTCGTTATATGCTTTTATAACCCATTTGTATGCTTCATTAAAAGGTGGGTTACACCAGGAACAGTCGCACCATCCTTCTGTTAATCCGTTATTTTTTCCATATATATAATAAAAATCTGCTGGGATATTTTTATCACTACAGCAGACATCTAAACCAAATTTATCTATTTTAAGAAATTCTAAAGCCTCTTTATATATTTCTGGTGGTGTTTTATAGTCATTTTCATTGTATTTATAATTATATTTCATTTTTGCCTCATTAAAAATATCGTCCAACTCAATTAAGCCTGATTTTAAAGCCTCAATTTGATATGAAGCTTTACCGTTACAATTTGGAAATTTAAAAGATAAGTTTGTAATATGTGTTTTTAAAGTTCCAGGAGCAATGCAAAGTTTTTCACAAATATCGTTGCTTGATAAATGAGCAAGTTGTAATATTTCTATTTCTCTCTTTGTAAGCTTCATTTTTCTCTCCTTTCTAAGCCCTTGCCAGAGGGGGCAAGCATTCCCTCTGGACTTAGTGTCAAAGGCTATCACTTATTTGCTTGCCGTAATACTTAGGGCTTTACTCTAAATCTTCTGTATTATCTACTTTTATTGGCTTGCATATTGCACAGATAAGCCAAATGATTAGGCTTGCACCTATTAGAAATTCAAACTTCATTGCGCCTCCTCCATTACAACCCCAGCAATATAACCTATAATAGAAGGCTCATAACCAGCGTTATAATCATCTTGACTTCCCCAGCCTATAATTTCTAAAATAGAGCCTTTGTGTTTTTGATGTCTAATATAACCAAAATGTTCATAGACTTTTATTGTGTCAATTATAAATTCACTATCAACAGCATTTAACCATCTTGAATCAACGTGTTCATTAATGGTGTTATCTATTGGTAAAAGTGAATAATTTCTAGCTAACATATAAATTGCGTTCGGGTATTCTATTTTTATTTCAAAATATGAAATAAATTTACCTTTTTGGTTAATAAATTCTTCAATATTTACTTTTTCGCATTCGTCTAAATAAACTTCTAAATTTGGTAAATATTTTCTTTTAATAGCTATGTTGCCGTCACTTATAAATTCTTCTGAGAAAAATAACTCATCGCTTAATGCTTTTTGTTCAAATATTTCTGTTACATTCATTCCTCTACCTTCTTTCTTATTGCTTCGCCTTTTTCGTGTAAACTTTCTAATAAAAAATCCACCTCTTTGGTGGATTCTGATTTAAATATTACTTTGTATAAGTCCGCTAGTGCGGTTATAAACTTAAGATGTTTCTTATCCATTTGCTCTATCTCCTGTTGGTCGTACCACGTCACCTCTTGCCCTAGTGCGTTAGTTGTTTTCCAAATCATTTAATACCTCTTGTTCTAACCATTGTTTCCAGCCATTTATATCTTTTTGTCCTACAAAAGTAAGCAGTGAAAAATCTGGATTAGCAAAAACTATTGCCAATTCTTCAATAGTTGCTTGCTTTATATATTCATAATTGTTCATTATTTCCCTCACATTCGCTGATTTGTAATGGTTTTAAAAGCTCATCTAGTTTCCGTAGACATTTAGAACATATATCATATTCATCTGGTGCTTTTTCAGATGGCTCCCCATTGCCTATATATTCTAATGTAACGCTTATATGTTCTTCATCAGTTATATCTTTTCCACATCTATCACAATAAAGTTTAATCATTTTCCACCTCACATTCGCTGATTTTTTCAAGTAACTGCATAAATCTACAATCGCAATCTCCACAATGTTTTTTATTTGTTTTATTCCAATCAAAACAACATTCTTCTATGCAAATATCTTTTAACAACTCTTTTATCTCGGTTATAAGTTGTTTATAATCTTTTACCCAATCGCTAAAAACTTTTGTACTCTTTTGATAACTTTCATAGCTTTTTTGTAATGCTTGTATAGCCAGAGGTTCTTTAGATAGAAATTGTCTTAATTCATCATTCTCTGCTTTGAGTTGGTCGAGTTCCTTTTTCTGCTCCTGCAACCATTCATTTTGTTTGAAATAATCTCTTTTCAACCTCTCGCATTCTTGCTCTTTGGCTTTGAGTTGTTTGTAGTAGCAGTTAGGGTTTTCTGCACAAATATAAAGAGTTTCACAATCTTTGCTATTCGCTTCATTATAATTCTTACACCAACCTACATCTACACCATTTATTATTATCTGTTTATCTGTCATTGTTACCTCGCTAAAATACTTTCTATTTCACTTATTTTTTCTTCTAAAGAATCGTTATTTTTAACAATTGCTTCAATATCTTCAAGTTTCCATTTCATATTTTCAAAATCTTCTTTCATATTGTAGAAAGAATCTATTGCATATTTAACTCTATCTTTCAAATATTCTAGGTCGCTGTCTAATTCATCTAAATATTTACTCATTGTTACCTGCTTTCTTAATTATTGTTTTAGGTTCAAACCAAACTAACCCAAAATTAGTTATGTGCTTTGTATAACCTAGCTCTACCATTTTATCTATATGTTCATTTTTTACTTGAATAAAAGCTGATGTTAAGCTATCGCAATCTATATGCCTACCGCAACAGCAACCAGTAGTTTCAATGCCTAAACTGTGTAAGTATTTTATTTCCTGCCATAAACAACCATCAATAGTTATGTAATTTAATTGGAATTTATTAAACATAATCATAGAACATTCATATTGTTGTATATGGCTTTCAGTTGAGCATATACTTTTAAACTGTTTTTCTAGTTCGTTAGTCATTGTTCACCTCAAAAACTTTAGGATTAAAAGGTGCGCCAAAGGTTGCAATAAATTCTTCATCAGTTTCTTGGTTATGTCCACCGCATGGTCCAATATAAAATTTGTGTTCGCCAACAGAATTTTCTATCTCTACAATTCCAATGCAGCAATGAAATGAACTAAACCAGTAAGATTGAACTATTTTATACTTCGTCATTTTTCTATCTCCTGTAAGAGCCATTGTTCTAATGCTTCAGTACAATTATTCAAACATTTATCAACATCATAAGCCCTACAAGACCCACAGTTTGTTGTAGAAGCTAAAAAATCTCCCATTTCCTTAACTGTCATTTGCTTTATTTTTTCAAAATTGTTCATTTCTTCAACCTCTCAAATACTATCTTTAACTTTTCTAATACGCTTGTTACGTGTTCGGGCATACTGTGTAGCTCGATTCTATCGTTTGTGTACAAACCACCGAATCTAAAATCACTCATAATCTTCATAACATCATTGTTCAAATACTGTTTGTGAGTGTTTTCTGCTCTTCTTATTACTGCGTTAATTCTGTTTACTTTCATCTAACACCTCTCTAATATCCATTCTATTTCTCTAAGCTTACCTTCTTCTGAATGTGTTTCGCTTTTTAAAATACCGTTGATAAATTCTAATTTGTCTTCCATAGCTTCAAACTCTTTTCGTAAATTTTGAAAATTGTCTTGAATACTAGAAAGTATAGATTGTGCGTTATATAGGTCAATATCTAATTCATCTAAATATTTGTTCATTGTTATAACCTTTCTGTTATTATTCTTCTTTTGTTTTATAACTTATTTGTTATCCTCTAATAGTTCAGGATTCTCGTATATGTTGCCGATTACTTCAAGTTCAAAATTATCTTCTTGGTTTTTACCGTGGAAATGAAGGTCTATATACCTTTTGTCCACTCTATACATATAAAATTTTGCTTCGTTTTCGTTAAACTTAACTATCATTTTCCCCCAGTAAACACCGCAAGTTCCGTTTATAATATCCCCTTCATAAATCAGCTTGCCGTTTTTGTCTTTCAAGCCTGTGCATTGCATAGGTTTAACTTCATTTATCGTAAACATTTTTATGGTGTATCCACAATCTATATGTATGAATGGCTCTACATAGATAAATCCCATACCATAATACATTTCCTTTTGTAAATTATTCCAAATCCTACATCTAAATCTATCTTGCATTCCTATACCTCTCACAAGTTGCGTTAAAAAACTCTTGCCAATCTGAGTCTAATTCTCTTGGTCTTAAAATGCATTTAAGAGGAAAACTCACACCAGCAGCGCAATACTGGACTTGATTGCCCCATATATTTTCGTTTCTGTAATTCATACAAGTTTTACAGTTATTCATGTAATCCATTTGTGCCTCCTTAATAAGCAAATCATTTCAAGTATTCCAGTTTCATTTTTGTTAAATACATCGTATCTCTTAGATTTTCAGCTGCTTTGTGTTGTCTTTTGTTTATCAGATATGTATATAGCGTGTTAAAAAAATCTTTCTCATAAACATATTCAAAATGTTTTTTAGGATTATCAAAAACAACTCTTCTAAACGGATTAAAGCAAAAATTATTTAAGTAAATTCGCATTGTATGAGTAGATAAACAAGCAACTACAGCAGCAATTTGCTCTAGTTTTACCGTTCTTTCTTCTCTCTCTTTAATCTTTTCCATGGTTTTCTACTCCCTAATCAACAAGCTTTGCACGGAAGGCCCAAGCAACTAATTGCGTGCGGTTTACAGTATTAGTTTTTCTGTATAACTGAGTAAGAATATTTCTTATTGTGTGTATTGAAATCTTAAAATACTCAGCTATTTCTGGGTCATTATAGCCAGAGGCAAGCATCTCAATTGTTTTTAGTTCTCTTTCGGTAAATTCTATTTTTCTTGTCTTCTCTTTCATGTTTTAATCGTCCTTTTTTGTTTTTTTATATGTATTTATATTCCAGCTCATGTAAAAATCGTTTCTAGGGCATGCTAGTGCCCTTAGATTTAATTCTTTTTTAATGTATTAAGCAATCTATAAAAGTTAATATTGAAGCAATCAAAATAACTGCTGCTAAAAATTTTGTTAAATAGATTACCGCATCTTTGATATCTTCTTTATCCATAAAAGCCTCTTTTATATTAGTTTTTGTTGTACATTTTTTGTGTCATTCCATTGTGCATAGTCTTGCATCTCTGAAATAGTTATCTCAATTCTTGGATTGAGTTTATCGTGAAAAACTCTGCTGCCATCGTGGCCAGCAATAATGTCTCTGTTATCGTCAATAATTAATCCAGACTTGACCATAGCATCATCTACAGCGTTTAGAAGGTTGGCAAGGTCAACTCTGCGCCTTGCATCCATATAAAAAATACATTCGCAATTAACAGGGTAATTTATAACCCCAGCTGTATTTTTAACGTGTATAAAATATGGTAAAGATTCTTTCTCAAACTTCAAATATTGTTCTGAAGGAAGCAAAATTGGATAATTACCACGCATACCAATACGGCCGTTGTTCTTTTTTGTTATCGGTCTTATTGGTAATGTAAACTTAATCATCTCTCTAACTCCTATTTATTCCCTTACAAAAAGCCCTCAGCAGCTTGAAGAGAAAGTTTAGTAAGCATCTATTATGTAATATTTACTGCTGAGGGCTGTAAGGGTTTGCGTGAGGTGCAAATGGTAAAATTATCCAGCAACTACTTCAAGTTTCATTTGCTTTGTTCGTGTGTCGCCATTTAAGTAAGCTTTTGCAAACTCTAATACGCTGTATAGGTCTTGTTCATCTTTTCCAGATACACAAAATACTGATTCATCAAACTCATCTCTATAAATAGGAAGCTTTGGAGTGTTTATATTAACTACAGCGTTATTGTTTTCGTTGTAAGCATATTTTACTGAATATAAAACATTTTGAAGCTTGTCTGTTTTATCATAATCAAACTGTATACAATTCATTGTGATTTTTTCTGAGTGCTTTTCAAGAACTGGAAGAGTAGCAATAAAACCTCCTTTTGTTTGTTTAAAAGCTTCTTTAAACTCATCTGTTACTTTTTCTGTTCCTGAATAATGAATAGTCTCTGTGCCTAAGTCTGATTTTGACTTGTAGCTAATTTCTGCTGTGTCATCGTTCAAAATTTTGATTTTGTTAATTTTAATTTCTGCTGTCATCTTCTTTTACTCCTCTCTTTGATGCGCTTTTGTATCTCTTTTATTTTTTCTAGGTCTTCAGGTGTTTCAATCACCTCTTCAACTTGCTCAGTCTTTTTTGATTGTTTAGCCTGTAGCCGTTTTTGTTCTTTTTCAACAATAGCAACCCAATCCCCATTTTTAATTATGGTTTTGATATAAGCCTCAATATTATCTGGTTTGCGTTTCTGTCTTAAAAGATAGTTTTTTAAAATCTCTCTCTCTTCTTTTGTTATTTTTTTGCTAGAGAGAGATATATTAATATAACTATTAGTATCTATATTATTAGTTGTTGTTACTTGCCCCCCTGTTTGTTTGTTAGTTGGGCTGTTATCTGGTTTTAAATTTTGTATGTTATTTGGTTGATATGAATTAAAGTTTTTTACAGTTATTACTGTATATTGGTTTGTTGTTTGGTATTCAATTTCGCCTGTTAGTTGGAGTTGTTTTAAAGCGGTTCTTGTTTGTTGAATGGTCAAACCGTTAGCAACAGCAAGCTTTTCATAGCTTGTTACAAGTTGACCTCTTTTTACTGTTATATCTCTCCATTTTTTTGCGCTTATATTTGCAGTAAAAAGGCAATGAAAAAAAATAGATTTAACAAAAGGGTTGTCGTACCATTCCCACTCTAAAACTTGTCGGAAAAGTCTTATATAACCTTTACTTATATCAACCATTTTTACCTCTCTTTACTATCTAAAAAAAAGGCGGTAAAAATACCGCCTGCACATTGTCTAGTTTATATTGTTTCTGGAGTCTAAACTTAATCATCTAATAATGAACTCATTGAAATCGGTCTTGTAATAACTTTTGTTTCTTTGCAATAATCGCACTTGCCACAGCGTTCTGGTGTCAGTTCCCCAGATTTAAGCATTAATATTCTTTCAATACCAACACCAACTCCAGCAATAGCGCCATCAAGCTCAGCTTGTGTTATTTGTATAAGTTCAATATTTGTTGTCTTACCTTTATCAGCAGCAGCTATAAAACAAGGCAGCTGCTTGCCTGTATTATATTCTACAATTTTTTGGTAAATAGCTAGTTGGAAATCATAACCTCTGGCTTGAATAAAATTAAGCTTTCCACAATCTTTTACATAGTGTGCTTTGTATATGTCATCTACTATTTTTAAGTCAACAATTGCTTTGTCTGGGATGTAGCTATCCATTTTAATCTTCCATAGACCACCAGCAAACTCACCAGTCATTATTGTTTGTTTTTCTCCACTCATATATTGCATAAATTTTTTATCGCGTTCAATTCTAGCAATAATGTCTTCAGCTTGTTTGTAATCTGCTTTTAATGTACCATCTTTTTTGAAGAGTTCAGGTGTGCGTTCTTTGAACTCATCCAAGCTACCTTCGAAATAGCTATCAACATATGAGCCTACAAGCATTGCTGTTGTAGGCTCTATGTTAAATTTGCCAGAGATTTTTGCTAAAGCTTGAGCTTCACATCCTCTCTGGCCAAGCGTGCCATAAAAGTCTTTATATTGGCTTACTGATAAATATTCTTTGTTAGCTCCCTCACTATAATAATTATTGTTCGTCAGCTTCAAAGTATTCATTTGCCATAGCCTCCATTTCAGGTGTAACTTCCATCTCTTGTTTTGGTTCTTCTGCTGGTTCTGCAAATACGTCAACCACATCTATTGCTTCAACATTATTTTTTGTCATTTCTTCTACTTCCTCAGTTGAATAAATACCATTAAGTATTTCTGGGCATTGTAAACGTCCAAAAAATGAAGCAGCTCTATAGCGTAGCATAATTCCAGGCATTGTTTTCCATTTGCTTCCGTTTTTAGCTACCCATCCCTCTGCTTGTGCCATTTCCATTGTGATTAATGGGCCTACAAGTTTTGCTCCAGTTTCTTTTTCAATACCCCAAGCTCTGCACTTAGTTTCTTTAGGGTCTAGTTCAAATTTCAAATTGCCTAGAAGTTTGCCTGAGCCGTTAATACAAGCAATAATAAATGTACTTCTTAGCGCAGGTTTACCATAGATAACATCTGTATTTTGCATAACCATAAATGGGTCGGCTTTTAATCTATGTGCTAGTTGAACGGCTACTAAACAATTAGCTGGTTTTTTTTGAAACTCTTTTGGTATAATATCACTTTTTGAAAGTTCTTCAGCTACTACCATCATATTACTTAAAAAGTTGTCATTTAGTGTTGGTAATAACTGTTCCTGTAAATCTGTTTTTACTGCAATTGCGTTTTCTGTCATAATTTCCTCCTATGGTTTTATTGTGCTTGGTAAAACATTAATAATCGCAACTTTAAACCCTAAGTGTTGCGACAATTCTTTTTCTAAATCTTTTATACTTTTTTCTTTGTTTATATCGGTTAAAATCGAGCCAATATCGTTTGTTGTCATGTATGAAATAAAATATCTCATCTATCCCTCTCTTTGTTTAATAACCTCAATCCCTTTTTCGTATTCTTCCTTAGTTATTAAACCCTCTTTGTAAATTTCTTCTACCTCATCAATTGTTTTTATATGCTCATGCAAATATAAATCCCATTCGCTTTCGTAAACATCAGCACGAGCCATTACGTCAAAATTTATACACATTATTTAATTACCTCCAATGGAATAGGGCCGTTATTAGTCGGTATCATTTCCTGTATGCAGATTCTTTTATTTAGTCTTTCTGACTGAATTTGCAAGCTGATAAGCTCAAAGCTTGAAGCTCCGTAAACGATAAAGCCTAGCACTACTGCTAATAAAATCTTTTTGTAATCAATTCTTTTAATAAATTCCATAACTCTGTCTCCTATATTTTGATTTGTGTACTGTTTTATAAAATCCTTCCCTCTATGAGAGGGGGAAGGGTCGTGTGTTAAAAAAAAAGGGGGGCAAGAGTGCTTTTGTAAATATATTGGAATTAAGTGCCCCCATAGATTTAAGGAATTTGTTTAAAATTAAAAAAAAGAGGGCTATCTCCCAATAATTTTAAAAGCCCTCTAAATATCAACCAACAATCTGTTAAATCTAAAAAAAAGAGAGCTTGTAGGATGTGTGTTTTAAGCTCTCTCTCAAAATAGTATAGTTTAATGTCTAAAATTTAAAAAAGGTGGGAATGGTAATCAAGTATATACACATTTACAAATAAGGAGTTCCCACCTCTTAAAGCTCAGTGTTAGGTGAGCTAAACCTTTATTGGGTTAAGTATTTTCCAGATTTCATCTGTTAAAAGCGTTTTGTCTTCTTCACAAAGTCGAGCAATTCTTTTCATTGCGCACATTTCATCTGGCATTGCTTTGCAATCGCAAAGGTCTTTAAACCCACAATTTTGAATAATTAATTTGTTCATAAACACCTCACTTGTTTAAGTTCTCATAAAGACCAACTATCCGATATTTCCAGATAGTTGGCTAATATGAAAACTTTTTAAGTCATCTCTGTTATCATCGTTTTTTATTTCCACATCAACCTTTGCCTGTCCGTAATATTCAAGGTCTGTCCGCTTGCGCTGTCCTTTACATCATAAGATGTTATCCGTACCCGTGCCGTTAATGTCCTTTCGGTTATTCAATTGTCAAAGTTCAGCACAGCCGAGCCAGGGGTAAAAAGAATGTTATAAAAACACTTCTCTACCGCCTTTAAAAATAAAGACCTTCCGACTCCACTAATTAAGTTAAAATTTAATTATTTGCCTGTAACCCTTGCGCCACGTCTCTTTTTCCCCTTTGGTCAGCAGGTTGTTCTGCTCTGTTTTGCTTGGTACTTGTCAAATCTGTTGGCTTGATTTATACTACTTATGACTTATTAAATCTCACCTAACAAAAACAGTATAGCAGAATAATGTTTTAATGTCAAGAATTTCTTTCCAAAAAATGACAAGAAATTATTTACAAGTGAAAATATGAACTTTCAAGAACTACAAAATTTATTAGAAAACAAAGCTCAAAAGAGGGTATCAGGTAGTTTATTGGCTGATGTTTTAGGAAGTAGCAGACAAAATATTAACCAAAAAATTAATAACGGTAGCCCTGTAACAGTTTCAGAACTTCAAAAGGTTGAAGCTGAATTTGGAGTATCTTTGTATAAGTCTGGTGCTTATGATGGCAGCAGACAAAACGACACCACCCTTGAGGAAAAAATCAAGAGCTTTGGCAAGCGTGTTTCAGAACTGCAAGCGCAACATAATTTTTTAGACCGTGAGATGGCAACTCTATTAAAAATCTCTGAAAAAGATTACTTAAAACTTGTGACAGGCAAAAACTTGCCTAACTTAGATGTTTTAATGAATATTAAAAGAAATTTTAATGTGTCAATTGATTATTTGCTTTGGGGGTAGTATGGGAAGACAACCAAAAACAGACCCTGTAATTACTCTTATTGTTTTATTAATAAATGCAATTGTGTGGCTATTTAAAGCAATATTCTTTTTTATAGGTGAGTTATTTAAACCACTATTTAAGGAACAAGAAGTATATGATACTAATGTAGAAATGGAAGATTATAAATTACAGAAAATTGGAGTAGAAACTGCTAATTGTCCTTATTGTGATGCTATACTTGATAAATTTCCTCAAAGAAAAAGTACATGTAAAAAATGTGGGGGAATTATTTATATTAGAACTCGACCAATTGACCAAAAAAAAGTTTTATTAAAAGAAACTGAATTAGCTCTTTTTGATAAAGAACATACAAAAAGACAAGAATATTGTAGTTCGTTGTCTTTAGTTGGATATATAGATATAACAAACGAATTACAAGAAGTTATTAAAATTTTAAAAAAAGATTACAAAAAATATTGTGATTATGATGAAATTTTACATATTCCTGAAGAATTAAGATTAGAAATAATGGAATTTGTATGGAATGATTGTGGTTATCGAGATACAGATAAAAGGTTGTATAATCTTTACCCTGATTTAAACAAAAAAGAGCTAAAGTTTATTGCTGAAAAAGAATGGAATCGCGTTAATTCTTTAGTGAAAGTTTTTACTTGGAATTGTGAAACTAAAGATTTTTCCAAATACTCTGATGAAGTAAAGTCAGATATAAATAAATCATTACTTCAGGTTTTTGTCTTTGGTTTTCAAGCTAACGATTATCTTTTTAGGCTATGTTTGGCAAAAGATGCTGTTGATGTTTATAATATGTGGAAAGATAAATACGGACGAACTTATTTTTATGACTTTAAACCTTTTGACAGTTCTTTTCTTGACCCAAATATAGAGCTTGATAACATTTATTTCTGGCAAGATGGAAGTTTTAAAAAATATACACTTAAAGAATTTAAAGAATTATGTAAAAAAAATAAATATAATTTATAAAAGCGGATTAACCGCAGGGCAAATGTATTAAGTGTGTGTTTATTATGTACCTAGTAATTTGCTTAGTTGATGAATTTCTAAATGTAATAAAAATAACCCAACTATAACTAGAAGGGCCATTAATACCATTAAGCAAAATGCTTTGTTAATTTCTGTTGCAATAAATTCCTTTGTATCGCTAAATAATAGTTGAATGTTTCCCATACCTGTTTACTCCTTTTGATACACACATATTTTTTTCAATACTCTAAGTATATATATTTAATTCTACTAAGGTACTAGCCAAATGGCTTATTTTTTTTATTGCTCAAAAAATACGAATTTATGCAGATATTTTTTTATTAAAAATTTGATATTTTTTTATTAGGTAAATTCTACGGATTCCATAGAGGGGAATGGAAAGTTTCCCCTCTCCGTTTAAACCTAGGAGTGAGATATGGTCATAGATTCTGCTAAACTTGAAGCGCAGCCAGCTAACCTATTTTCTGGTCATAAAGGCTTTGAAGACCTTGACAGGCAGATTAGAGAAAAAGAAGCAAGGAAGAGAGGCTCATATAATACAAACAAAGACAAAACAGTTGTGTTTTTGAGTTTGTATGATGAACTACAATTTTTATATCAGGAAATATCTCATCTCGTTTGTCAGTCCCCTTTTTTTAACGAAGAGGGGGCTGTTGTTTTTTTTGATTTTATTAAGGTTCACAGCGTAATATATGAAAATGAGCCATACTTCTACGAATACGACCATTTTAATGCTGCTTATGCTGATACTTTTATTAAGTTTTTACAATTTGGCCTAGAGGTTTCATTCAATACAACTATATGCTTGGCCCTGTATACATTATTAAAATACGAATATTGCGAGGGGGATTTTTTCCAATACCGTGAAGCAGAGATAATTGGCTCAGAATTACTTGACGTAGAAGACCGAATTGCACTACACAAACAGTTTTTAGACGATTTGAACAGCGGTGTTACAATAGAATTAGTAATTACAAGGGCAAAAAAGACGCTGGAGGAAATGAGAAAATGTCAAAAAGAACTCCTTGGGTTGAAATAAAATCTGAGTATTTACTCGGTGTTACACCTAAAGAACTTGCTGAAAAATATGGACTTGACCCAAAGGCAATCCACGAGAAGGCTTCAAAGGAAAATTGGACTGAAGAAAAAGCAAGAATTTGCAAGAATTTGCAAGTGCATACGCAAGAGCAAGTACAACGCATTACTTTGCTTGCTCTAAGACGTCTGGAAGACGTTTTAACAGAGGATATGGTTAAGACAAGTGACTTAGTAAACGCAATTGGAAAAGCGCTTGATATAAGCGGCCTGAAGACAGAAAACAAAAATCTGAAAGGTGATGCTAAGAATCCGCTAATGGTGCAAAAAGTTTTTGTTACTCCTGAAGAATATAACGAAGTGCAAAAACACATTGAGGACTTTATAAGCAATGATTAACCCTGAGTATCTAGGTTTTCAGCTTTTACAAAAAGGCTTTAAAATCTGGTTTTTATACATGTTTAAGCTCATTGAAGGTCGACCTTTTATAGTCGAGCCAATACACGATGAGCTTTTTGAATATTATCAGGCGGTTTTTGATGGTGAACTCTGGAGATGTAATATAAACATACCCCCTCGAGCTGGTAAAACTACGCTACAAGAGTATTTTACTTGTTTTTGTATTACTAACAATCCTAAAAGTAATATAATTTATACCTCATACTCTCAGACCTTATTGGCTGAGATTTCAAGCAAAGTTGCTTCTATACTTGAGCATCCAGCTTATAAAGCGATGTACCCTATACGCTATGAAGTTGAAGAGGAATCAACAGAACTTGTTGACAACTTCTGGAGGGATTACCTACACGAGAATGACGGCCGTAATACTTACTCAGCGCGTAAGATTACAACATACGCTGGGGGCATTGCGTTATTTGCTTCTATTGGCTCTCAAATTACTGGTTACGGTGCTGGTGTAAGAGGCTCTAAAAAGTTTAGCGGTTTCCTTGCGATAGACGATGCACAGAAGCCAGCAGACAGCCGCTCTCAAGTGCTAAGAGATAAAGTTATCAGATACTATGAAGAAACGCTTTTAAGCCGTTTAAACAACCCTCAAACTCCTATTGTAAACATTCAGCAAAGGCTTCACATGGAAGACTTATCAGGAGTGCTGCAAGAAAAGTATAATTTTAAAACTCTAAGTAAGCCGTTACTTGATGAAAACGATGTTTGTCAGATTCCAAGCCAGTACACTCCAGAGCGTATAAAAGAGCTTCAACAAAACAATTATGTTTTTCAGGCCCAGTTCCAACAATGCCCAATTATACTAGGCGGTCAAGTTATTAAAAGGGATTACTTTAAGTATTATTCAACATCTACCACATACAGATATAAACGCATCTTTATGGCTGCTGATACGGCTATGAAGGTGCAAGAGCATAACGATTACTCAGTTTTCTTGGTTGGCGGTGTTACTAATGAAAATAAATTGCATGTACTCGAAATGGTACGCGGTAAATGGGAAGCTCCAGAACTGGAAAAAGTTGCTATCAATCTATGGAATAAATACAAACGAGATACCCATACTGGCCTTTGCTGTAATGGGATGTATGTAGAAGATAAAGCAAGCGGTACAGGCTTGATTCAGGGCCTTAGAACTAAATATGGCATTCCTGTTATGGGTATTCAAGTTTCAAGCGATAAACTAACAAGAATTGAGGACATATTACCATATATAGAAGCTGGCCAGGTATTATTGCCAGAAAATGAAAACTACGGTTTTAACCCTGATTTATTAAAAGAGTGCGAGGCATTCTCTAGAGATATGTCACATTCACACGATGATATTTGCGATGCTTTATCGCATTTAGTACATGAAGGACTTGCAAAAACTGTTGTTTCAATTCTGGATGCTTTCTATACGCGTTAAAAACTAAATTCAAGGAGGTTGATAAAATTTAATTATGGCTAAGAATAAACACAAACAAAAATTAACAGCGCAAAACTCACAACCAAGTGAGTTAGAAAAACAGGCGCTCGTACAAACAAAATTGACCGCTCAAAATGCACTTGATGAAGCGTTAAGACTTGCGGATGCTGACAACTTTGGCTGGAATAACAGTTTAAACCCAGCTAACGGCTATAACAATATTTCACTTAATATGTTGTCTCAACAGCAAATTTTATTAACCTATCTTTATAAAACATTTGGCATTTTAGCAAACATTGTTGATGTTCCAGTTGATGATGCGTACAAAAGAGGGGGCTTTGACCTTGAAGCTGATAGCATTGACGAGGACGAGCTTAACAAACTTGAAAAACACATCACCAGAATGCAAGACATCAAGCAGATTAAAAACGCTCGTAAATGGGCTAGGCTTTACGGTGGTGCAGCTATTGTAATTTTAGATGGCAGCGATATGGAAACACCGTTAAACAAAAACGCTTTGAAAAACAGAAATTTTGAGCTCTTGGCGGTGGATAGATGGCAGCTTGCCTATTCTGAATCACATATCGACATCCCTGGAGGTATTTGGAGCTTGTCAAATTATGGCGCTAAGGATTTAAGCGCTAAGACAGTTCACAGCTCAAGAATAATTGTTGTTAAAGGTAAACAAGCGCCTTATCAAATTATGCAACGCGTAAATGGTTGGGGAATCTCAGTTTATGAACAGATTTTCCAAGATATGAGCTCATTCTTTAAAGCTAGAAATGTTATTTTTGAACTTCTAGACGAGTCAAAAATTGACGTGTTAAAGCTTGCAACTCTTCAAGAGGCTATATCTTCACAACAAGGTGAGGCAGCGCTTCAACGCATGGTTGATATGGTAGCAAGAAATAAAAACTATAAATCACAAATAACCCTATCTACTAATGACGAATACGAGCAAAAACAGATTAGATTCTCTGGTATGTCTGAGATTTTAAAAGAAATCAGGGTAATGATAGCTGGCTCAGCTAAAATGCCAGTTAATAAAATTTGGGGTGAAGGTGTAACAGGTTTTGGCTCTGGTGAAGATAGCCTTGAAAACTATAACTCTCAAATTGAGAATGAAATCAGAGAAGACGATAGACCAATTATTGAAGACGTGTTGCGCCTAAGATGTTATGAGTTGTTTGGCCGTGAGGTTGAAGACCTTGATATGATTTGGAAAAACCTCAGAACTCTTAACGCTTTAGACGAGCAAAATATAAATGACCACAAGCTTGCTAACGCTATGCAATTGTTTGACCGTCAGCTTTTAACACCCCAGGAAGTAATGGAGTATTTGAAAAAACAACAAATATTTATCCATGACACAAAAGCTATCAGGGGCGAATTAGAAGACCAAGACTTAATCGAACGTGACAGCGATAGAACAGGCATTGAGGATATTACAAAATAATGGGAACAGCAATAAAGGATTTCAGAGTAAAAAAGGGATATGCGCAGCTTATACAGCGTGCGCTTTATTCCTATTTATGGGAGGGGATTTATAAGCCTCTTTTTGATATTGTCAACTTTAAACCTAAGAAGGCCAAAAACTCTGATGACCCTTTGCTAGATGCTATTGAAAAAGGCACTATCTATTATGAGGATGGGGGCTTTAAATCAAAGCGCAAATTTACTAATGCTCAATCATTACAGCTTAAAGAGCTTGGCGCTAAATGGGCATCTCGTCAGGCTAAGTGGATGCTTCCAAAGGGTTTAATACCTACAAAATACCTTGTTGCAATTGCTACGTCTCAGCTTGCAGCCCAGATTCAACTTCAAGAGATGGATAAGTTTTTGCAAGAGGTTTTAAATAATTTTCAATATGTAATTGAAACAATGAGCTTTCATGATGAAATTGTTACTATTCTGGACGATGCTGGCAACGAAGTTAAAAAGAATGTTAAACATCTTAATGTAATCGTACCAGAGCTTACACCAGAACAAAAAAGAGAGATTGCAAGAACATACACAAATAACATTAAAGGCTATGTTATAAAAGATTTTCAAGAGTATAAAATACCTCTTATGCGCAAACAGATTCAAAAAATGGCTCTTGAGGGTGCACGTTATAGCGATGTAGAAAAGTTTTTATCAAGAGTTTATCCAGAGTTACAAAATAAAGCTAAATTTTTAGCTTTTAACGAAACAAACATAATGATTGCTGAGTACAAAAAAGTTACTTATCAAGAAATGGGATTCAATAAATTTATTTGGAGAACGATTATTGATGGTAGAGAAAGACAGCGCCATAAAGATTTGAATGGTAAGATTTGCTATTATGATAATCCACCAATTATTGATGAAAGAACTGGACAAAGAGGCCTCCCAGGACAAACTTACAATTGCCGCTGTAGCGCTATACCTTATACTGACAACATGCCTGTATCACAGCCAATTCACTTTGATTGATACAATAACACTAGGAGAATAAAAAACTATGCACAGAACTGAAATTGACAAACTTATAGTAAACCTTCTAGGTATTTACAACGCTGCAAAAGATATTCATTATTCTTGTAGCGGTCCAAACTTCTATGGCAATCACTTATTTGCTGATAGAATTGCTGAAAATATTAACGAGTACATCGACCAACTAAAAGAAATTTGTTTGCTTGGTCGAGGCTATGAGCCTTTAAAATCTTATGATTATCTTATAAAAGCAGTTGATGTAATACCGCATACAGCGGATTTTATAGTATTAAAAGGTTTGCTTGAAAATACCTTGATTCTTATAGAAAAATTACAGGAATTGTCAAAAGCAGATGAAAACCTTATCGGTGCAATAGCTCAAGATATACAGAATAACCTAGGTCTCATAAACATTATGGAGGGCAAATAATGAAAGATTGGAATATAAAAGAAGAAAAAGCTCAAAACGCTATCTATTTAAAAGAGGATAATGGCGGTAAAGGTCGCTTTTTTAGAGCTAGATTTTTACAAGCTGGCCTTGTAAAATATTCATTTGGTGTTTGCCTTCTTAAAAAAGAAACCATTGACAAGTTTGTCTATGGTTTTGTTGGTTGCCCTGTTGTAATTGACCATAAAGACGTGTCAGACAAAAACGCTAAAGACTTGCGCGTAGGTGTTATTTCTAAGGTTGAATTTGAACAGTTTGACGGTTGGTATTGGTGCGAAGGTGTTATATTTGACCAAGAAGCAATTGACCTTGTAAACAATGGTTATAATGTTTCTTGCCAATATGAGATTACTCAATACGCTACAAACGATAGAAAAGAGCTTCACAACGGCAACGAGTATGACAAAGAAATCCTTGACGGTGCGCCAGAACATTTGGCAATTGTTAAAAATCCACGCTATGAAAGCGCTATGATTGCCGTTAATGCTATTGACTTAACAGCTGTAAATGATAAATGGATTACAGTACATCCAAACGGAGAAGATGAAGAAGGAAGACCTCTTTTAATTAAAGAGGGCGAAGATGTCAAAGATGCTATGAAAAGACAATGGGGCGCTGGAGATGACCAGCTTACTCTTGACCTTCCAGGTGCTAAAGAAGCAAAAAAAGACGCTAGAACTCACGAAAACAAAAAGCAAGCAGCTAAAGAAAAACTATTTAATGCTTGGAGTTCTCATTTATGGGAATCTGATACTAAGCAAGCTAGCAAAAAAACTATGGAAGCACTAGAAGAGTACAACAAATATCATGAAGAAAAAATTGATATGGACGACCTTGATGACTTTGTAGAACGCTACGAAGAGGAAAAAGACAACGAAAAGAACAAAGCTCAGGTTGATGAATACAATAAGAAAAATAAAGAAAAAGAAGATGCTAAGAAAAAAGCAACAAAATTAAAAGATAATGAATCTAAAGAGGATTTTGTTAAACGTATTTTGTCTACTGAAATAACTAAATATAAACCTACTACTGACGTAATAGACTGGGGTAAACAAAAACAACAAGGTAAACGCTCAGGTGGTATGGTAATGGGTTCAATGGGCGATATTTCATTGCAAGGAAAAAAAGAATATAAAAATATCCTTGGAGGTTTACCAGAATATCAAGAAATTAAAGACGAGTTTAACGGTGGAGGGGTTGAAACTCCAATGATGCAAATGGCATATTTAAAAGCTAGAGAAGCTGGATTTGATAAAGAACAAAGTATGTTATTTGCTTACTCAATTACTGATAAAAATAATCTTCTATATGACAAATTGAAAGAAGGAAATAAAAACAAAGCTTCTAACTCATTTATTGACCAATTCAAAGACACTCTTTATACAGTTCTTGCGGAGGGAATCACTAACCGCCTGGGGGAGTTGATTGCATCGAATGAGGAGCGCTGGATAACCGTGCATCCTCATGGCGATGACTCAGAAGACTACAGACGTTTAAAACTCGAAGATGGAGAAACACCTAAACAGGCTATTGATAGAGTTTTTAAAAAGGAAGATAAAAGCAATAATGATAAAGAAAAAAGCGAAAAAGAACTTAAAGAAGAGAAGAAGCAACTTTATCAAGATATTTTGATTGCTAAAAAGAAAGGCGATAAAGAAACTCATCATAAATTATTAGAGCGCTATAAAGAAATTGAGCGCATACTTAAAGGTGAAAAAGAGCCAGAAAAAAAGGATGAAAAAGAAGAAAATAATAACGATAAAATAAAAAATCAAATTGATTCATTAAAAAAAGAAATTGCTCAAATTGATGATGAAAATGAAAAAATTACAAAAGAAAATCAAGTACATGAAAGGGCTTTAGCCAAATTCTGGGATGAAACAGATTCAAGAGAAGAAGCTCAAGCAAAGGTAAACCAATATTTTGAAGACCATAAAGAAGAGCTTACAAAAGCAGCTACTCGTCTTAAAGAACTGGAAGAACAACGTATTAATAAACAAAAAGAACTTGATAAAATATTATCTGATAGGGCTGATGAATTAGCTTATAAAGATTTATTAAAACTAGATGAAAAAGATTTAGACAGTTTGCAAAAAGATATTGAAGAACTGTTAAAGCAGTCTTTACCATACCATTCTCGCTCAGATTTAGAAAGAGCATTAAGAAAAATAAAAGAGCAAAAATCTGGACTTTCTTATAAAAAAAATAGGAAAGAAGTTACAGAAATTGCACATGTTAAAAAGGGTAAAGAAATGACTCATGAACAGGCTGACTCTGGAAATGTAAACCCAGAATATCGTAAAGAGCCAGGTTATACTACAAATTGTCAAACTTGTGTAGTTGTGTATGAAGCTAGATTAAGGGGGTTTGATGTAAAATCTCTTGGGAATCATAAAAATGAAACAATTAGAAACTTATCTCATAGAACTAATTTAGCTTGGATTGACCCAAATACAGGACTTAAACCTGAATATATAATAGACACAAATGTTAAAAATTCTAAGTCTTGTTATGATTGGTTAGAAAAAGAATTAAAAGCTGGATATAGATACACTTTACAATGGAGTTGGAAAGGTCGCTCTCGTAATGGTCACATTGTATCAATTTCTAAAGATAAAAATAATAACATAAGTATTTACGACCCACAAACTAACCAAACTAAAACAGGAAAAAATGAATTAACAAATTATTTTAAAGAGTTTAAATATCAAATGTCAGTATATGGGACTAAAATAGCTCATCCACCAAAACTATTAAGAGTTGATAATTTAGATTTTGATACAGAAATTGTTAATAAAATTATGACTAAGGGTAATTAGTCTTCCTCATTGTCAAAATATGATAAAACTTCAAAACACTCCTCATCAGTAGTAAATGTGATTTTGTCATCTTTAACTAAAATACTTAGAGGATATCCAACAATGTGGTCTTCTTCATTATCTTTAAATGTAGGCTCATATACTGTATAACCATTCCATTCTCCTAAGTATTCAGCATTATCGTAACCGTTAGATTTTGCAAAATTTAAAACTGCTTCAGGTGTTTTCATTTATTATTCCTTTCAAATTATTCTATATATCTATCATACTATTATACAGCTAGTGTGTTATTTAGTTATCTTCACTTCTCAAAATTCTTCTAATCTCTTTTATCTGTTCTTTTGTGAAGCTATCCCAAAGCTGAAAAATTAATTTTGCAAGAGCCTGTGATAAATCTTCATGTAAGCATCTTATAGGTTGGTATGTTTCAAGAGATTTAATTTCAATTCCCCAAGCAGTACAGCTATAGTTTAATAATGAAATGATAAAGTTTTTCCCTAAAAATTCAATTAGTTCAACTTGCTGAACTGGATAAAGAAGATAACACAACGAGGTTTTTAACTCACCACGGCCGCAAGAAATACAGCCAATTTTTCCAGATTCTTTTCTAGTAGCACAAGTTAAGCTGTGCGCGCATTCATAATCTGTTGTATATTTTTCAATTCTAGCTTTTTTATAAAGTTTTTGAATGTAATTTGTCATCTTCTACTCCTTTACTGGATGCTGTCTTTTAACCCAGATAATGTCATAGTCAAGTAGCTCAGCAAATTGTAAAACCTCATCATAGGTTATTGTACCCCTCTTTAGTCTTTGTGTTAAATTTTGAGGTGATGTTTCTATTTTCTCAGCAAATTTGGCCATTGATAAACCATTTTCAGCCAGTTTTCCTTTTAAAATAAATTCAAATTTCATATACTTTTCCTTTCATAGTGCCTATATGGGTATAAACAACGTATTATTTTTAATACTTTCAATAACCTGGTTTATTTCGCCTAATCTGAAATAACCACTACCACTATTATTAGAATAATAATGATAAACTTGTTTGCCGTATTCGTTTCTTATAAAAAACTTATTCGGCAAATTTTGTTTTAAAAATTCTCTTTGTTTTTTAGTTGCCATTTTTTTGCTCCTTTCATTTTTGAGTATAAACTATGCGATTTATAATTTCAACTGTATTGTTAAAATTTGTAACGAAATAATTAAACAGAACTATTGACAAAATAAATGTTATAGTTAATAATATTAACAGAACAGTTAATTAAACGAAAGGCGGATAATATGAAAAAATTTTTAGTAACTAGTGCAACACCTGATGAACAAGTAAAGAAAAACCCAATTTCAAACATTTATGGCGAACAAGTTATTTTAAATTCTGATTATGCTGAATTTGTTTCTATTGGGTTGTATGAAACTCGTTATGTAGTTGAATATGTAGAACTTGTTTTAGACAGAAAAAGTGAATGGATTACAACAATTACAAGAATTGCATAGGAGGTATATATGAAAAAAATCTTTACAGTTGAAGAATTTATCCCTGGTTATCAGTTTGTAGAAAGCTATTATATAACATATAATTTAGAAGATAAAACTATTACAGTTGACGGAAAAACAACACCGATGAATGAATACAGATATAAAAAAGCCTTAGAATATTTAAAAGTTTATTAGAATTAAAAATATAAATTAAAATAAAAATATATTGATTTGTGATAGTTGGATTTTCAGGCGCTATGATAGCGCCTTTTTTGTTGCTCAAAATACTCCTCTTGTCCTTTATTTATCGAAATTTCAAATTCATTCGGTTTGCTACGATTAAATAGGTACAGTAAAAAAGGAGTATTCCATATGGACGAAATTAAAGCAATGCTTGAATCTTTAGTTCAAGGCTGTCTAAAGGCTCGTAACGCAGAAGACGAGAAAACAGACAAAAGAAAACTTATTGATGAAGTTGCTGGGATTATGAAATCAGCTGGAGCTGATGATGAATTAATTAGAACAGCAATTGCAAAAATGGAAAAATTAGCTTACGAAAAATCAGAAGCTGACACAGCAGACAACAAAAAAGCTAAAAACGAGGATGAAGAGAAAGAAGAAATTGAAGAAAAAATCGAAGAGAAAAAAGACGAAAAGAAAGAAGACATCAAAGCTGAAAACGAAGACAAAGAAGAAAAAGAAGAAGGCGAATGTCTTTACAAAGAATTTAAAGAAAAAATCAAAAAAGAAGCTGAAAACGAATGCAAAAAAGCTAAAAACTCTATTGAAGAGTTTAAAAAAGAATTTTTCAGCGGAAAAGTAGAAAAGACTACTGGCTACATTTCTCAAGCAGCTGGTATCGAACTAGGTAAAGAATTGTACTAATAGAAGGAGAATCAGAAAATGACTAACGGACTTTCATTGACTCAAAGAGGTATCAGACCTATCGCTGGCCAAGCTGCATTTTTGCCAAACCAGCCAATCATCCACAATTGTGTAGTTGACCCAGCTGCTGAAGCTGCTTTAGTTCCTGGCGATGTTGTTACTTTTGCTACAACTACAATGACAGATGCTACAGTAGTAAAAAAAGCTGGCACTTCAGATTTACCTTGTGGTGTTGTTGTTTACAACCCAATTAAATCAGCTTTCAATGCTTATGACAAAGTGTCAATTTTCCCAGTAAACTCTTTTGTTTACTTACCAGCTGGCGCTGCTAACTTAGCAAACGGAACAGAAGTTGCTATCAACTCTAATGGTCAAGTAGTAGCTGCTGAGAGTTTAAGTGTAGCAGCTGGTATCTTATGGACTCAACCAGCTAATATTGGAGACTTAGTTGTAGTTCAAATTAAACCAGCTCAAGTGTAATAACAGGATTTTAAATTAAGGAGTAAATAAAAATGGAAAAATCTAAAATTTTTAATGCGGACCAGTACGCAGACCAAACATTTAAAGCTGTTAATGCTTTATTTGATTACCCAACAGCTGGTATTGTTAAAACAGTTGACACAGTTACAGAAATTGTTGCTGGTGTTGTAGAAGCTAAATACTACGAATTAGCTGGCCAAAAATTATCAGATTTCGTTAATATTGATGCTTCAGGCCGTGGCGCTTACTCTGGTGAAATTTTCCAATTCACAGCAGCTTATGTTGGCGCTCCATTCAAGCAATGTGTAATTAACCCAGCTTCTACTGGCATCCACAATGATGCAACAGCTGACATTGCTGTAGACGGTATCTCTCAAAGAAATAACTTCTACAGACAAAAATACTCTATCTCTCAAGAGTCTTTAAAAATGGCTGCTAACAACAGAGTATCTTTTGACTTAATCGAACAAAAAGAAAAAGCTCGTAAAAAAACTTGGGATTTAGGTTTACAAGAAGTATTATTCAATGGTTTAGGCGATGGCAGAACTTTAGGCTTATTAAACCAAAATGGTGTTACAGTTAATACTTCATTATTGCCTGCAGCTCCTCAAAATATGACTACAGCTCAAATTAAAACTTTTGCTGCTAACGCTCTTGCTACAGCTTTTGCTAACTCAAATAATACAATTATGCCTAACAGATGGTGTATGCCTACTTCTACATACATGGCTCTTGGTGTTCCTTATGGTGATACATTCGGTATGCCAACAGTTAAAGAAGTTCTTGAAAGAGCATTCAAAGAAGCTGGCGCTCCTGCTGACTTTAAAATCGTTCACTCATTGTATAACGAAACAGCTGGTGTTGGTGGTAAAGGCCGTCATGTATTCTATAACACAGATGCTGACAATATCATCATGCACACACCAAAAGTTTACACTCCACACCCTCTATATGCAGTTGGCTCACTAGATATGATTTCAGATGCTGAAGGTCAATTCACAGGTGTTTGGGTTAAACGTCCAGGCTCAGTATTATACGCTGATGTTCAAGCATAACAATAATTAAGCGGTAGGGGGGAAATCCCCCCTACTGTTTTCAAAGTAAAAAGAAGGAGTAACAAATGAAATTAATGAATAAAAATAGCAATGGTTTTTCACATACAGCTATGAAAAAAGTAAAAATTGATGGTGAAGAAGTTTTAAAACCATATACATACACACTAAACGCTGGTGGAGTTGCTGACGTTCCAAAAGAAATTGCAGACATTTGGCTAAAGATTCCAGGTGTAGAAAAATATGTCGAACCTGAAGACTTAAAAAAGGTTGAAGAAGATGCAAAAAAAGAACTTGAAGCTCTAAAAAAAGAAGTTGAAAAAGCTAAGGCTGCTGAAACAGAAGCTCTTAAACAAGTTGAAGAGCTAACAGCAGAACTTGAAGCTCTAAAAAAAGAAGTTGAAAAAGCTAAAACAGCAAAAGATGGCGAAAATAAATAATCTCTTTTCACACTCTCTTCTTATAAACACACACACTATTTAAGAAAAAAGAAAGGTCACATTATGGGAAATACAATTTATGAAACAGTTACAGTTCAACAATTTAAGGAGTATTTTTTTCGTGACTTTTCTTTTCTTCCTTTATGGGTAGAGGGTAAAATATACTTTTCAGGAGATGTTGTTTTCTATGAACAGAATTTCTATACATCGCTAATTAATAACAATACAGCATTACCTACTGACTCAGAAGCTTGGGAAGCTACACCTGGAGAACAGACAGATTATGTGACCAATGCTGATATTGAGAGAGCTATGTCACAAGCTCTATTAAATGTAAATTATAAGTTTGGTGATACCGATGCAAACAGAATAATAATTTACTTACACCTTGTAGCGTTCTATCTAGTTATGGATTTTAAAAACGCTCAGGCTGGAACTTCAAGCAGCTACTCTGGCTTTGTTGCTTCAAAAAGTGTTGGCGATGTATCAGAAAGCTATAACTTCCCTCAATGGGTTGCTAATAGCCCTATTTACAGCATTTACTTATCTAACGGCTATGGAATGAAGTATTTATCACTTATCATTCCTTATCTATCATGTACTATTTTATTCAGTCCAGGGAGGTCTACTTGTGGCTAAGGTTGAAGGAAATCTTGACGGACTAAATAAACTTACCAAAATGCTCAAGGATGATTATACCTTGAGAGTTGGTATATTGGGAAGCAGAGCACGCTCACAGCACGATAGTGAAAGCGGAGTTACAAATGCTGAGTTAGGTGTCTTCCACGAGTTTGGAACTGTTAAAATGCCTCAGAGGTCGTTCTTATGGATGCCTTTAACTGAGAAGTTAAACTTTAATAATCCAAGTATGCAAGGATTAAAAAAAGTTATCTGGAAACAATTATTTGTTAAAAAAGCGCCAGAAGAGTTTTATAGAACACTAGGCGCAATGGCCCTTGATGCTATTGAGTGGGCCTTTCAAACTAACGGTGGCGGTATGTGGAGGCCTTTAAGTGCTAGAACTGAAAGCCAATTCAGTCGCAGACGTAAAAAAGGATTACCTCAAATACTTACCGATACAGGCAAACTAAGGCGCTCAATGTCTTTTAAAATTCTTAAAGGAGGCCAAAGCTAATGATGAATACAAACTCAAACCTTCCTAATATGTCAGCAACTATTCAAGGTTGGTTTTTGAATATAACTTTTGAGATAGTCGAGCGCGTTATGGAAGGCGCAGACTGGAAACCAAAAGTAGTTAAAAGGATAAGAACAAAGGGAGTTGTAAGACCGCCAAAAGATAACCTTGAAATATTGCCAGAAGGTACTTGGAACTGGGAATGGTTAGAAATCCATTGTTTACCTAACCTGAATCTACAAAATAACCAGTTTATCCGCTATGACGGCAAGGTTTATAAAGTTATGGCTAGAAAAGATTACTCAAAATACGGTTATATCCGTTACACAGTTTTAGAAGCTTTTAGAGCTAAGGAGTTGGAAGGATGACTTTAGGAATCATAAAACAAATTTTAGATAGTTATATGGATATGCCAGAAGGCAGAGTTTGGGCTTATAACGTAAACCAAAACTTACCAAAAGATGAAAACCTATTTATAGTTTTAGCTTACAGACAAAGAACACCAATGAGCAATAAAACAACTTATCAGTCAACCTCTGAGGTATTAAACGAAGTACAAACAATGAATATTTTAGAGGACATTGTAATTTCTTGTGTATCTCAAAACAATGAGGCAAGAGAACGCGCCCATGAAGTTCATTTAGCCATGAATAGTACCTTTTCAAGGCAATTACAAGCAAAACATAAAATGCATATTTCAACTACTGGCCCAGTTTATGATGCTTCTTTTCTTGAAGCTACATCGAGATTAAACCGCTTTGATTGTCTTATCAGAGTTTTCAGGTCGTATGAGAAAATAAATACTGTAGACTACTACGATAAATTTAGGCTACAGGCTTGGGTTGAAAACCAAAATGATAATGTACAAAAAAGTGATGTTATAAACATTGAAAATACAGGAGAATAACAACATGTCAACAGCTTTTCAAATTCCTTTAAGTTATGTTATTAACGTAACAGCGGTACAACCGTCACAAGGCTTAGAGCCTAAACAAATGGGTACAATATTAATATTGACCGATGAAACACCAGCTAACGCAATTTCTGGTGCTTATATGATTGCTAGAACAGCAACTGCTGTAGCTACTCAATGGGGTACAGAAACAGAAGTAGCAAAACAAGCTCAAATGATTTTTGCTCAATCACCTAATATTTTGGTAGGTGGTGGCTATGTTATTGTAGCTAATTACTTAGAAGAAGAAACTTTAGCAGAGGCTATTACAAGGCTCTCTGGCGAGATTTATTTTGAAGGGGTATTAACTACAAGGGATTTAGCACAAGAGGAAGCTGTAGCGGCTTCTACACTCGCTGAATCAATGAAAGATAGAATCTTGATGCTTCCAGGTTATTCAACAGCAGATTTAACTGGTTTATTTGCTCAAGTAACTAACAATGTTTACACAAGACCAGTTTTATACTTAACTGGCGCTGATACAGAAACTAAAAAACTTAATTCAAGATTATTTGCAGCAGCTTACTTGTCTAGAGGTTTAGCAGTTAATTATAACGGTAGCAAAACAACAATGACAATGAACTTAAAAGACCTTGCTGGTTTAGTTGCTGATACAGCAATCTCAGAAACAATCTTAAACCAATGCGCCCAAGCTGGAGTTGATTGCTTCCCATCTATTGAAGGACTTGCTAAGGTTATTTCAAATAAACATGCTGGTCAATACTTTGACCAAGTTGCTAACTCAATCTGGTTTGTTGGAGCTCTTGAAATTGCTTACTTTAACGTACTTGCAACATTAAGAACAAAAATTGCTCAAACTGATGATGATTTAGGAAAAGCACAAAAAGCAATCAGAAAAGTTTGTAAACAAGCTGTAGCTAATGGTTATTTAGCTCCAGGAACTTGGAACAGTACAGACACATTCGGCAATATTGACGACTTCAACAGAAATATTGAAGAGTTTGGATTCTATTTATATCAACAGCCAGTTGCTGAACAATCACAAACAGACCGCGCAAACAGAATCGCACCGCTTTTACAAATTGCTGGTAAAGAAGCTGGAGCAGTTCACACAGGCGCAATCTTAGTTTACATCGAAGCTTAATAAAAAGGAGATAATAAAATGGTTGATGCTTATACAAGTAAAGACGTGATAATTGCAGAAGATTATCAAGGCGAGTTTGTTTTATCAGATTTTGCTGCTGGCGCTGTTGCTGAATTAGTTGCACCTAATGAACTAAGCGCAGTAACAACTGGCTACAATGGCAACTCTTTAGGCGCACACAATGAGCCAGGAAGACAAAGAGAATGCACATTAAGATTGGTTAAAGGTAGCGAAGACGATAAACGTCTAAACAAAAACTACAACTTATGGAAAAATAGAGACTCAAAATTTAAACCGCTTACAATGTCATTTACTAAACACATTGCACATTCTGACGGTACAATGACAAAAGATACTGTTGAGTGTTATTTTGGCCTTCCTTCTGGTCAACCTACTCAAGTAATGAATACTGAAGGCGATGTTGAACAAGCTATTTCAGTATATGTTATCAGATTCAGTAACTCAGAAAGAAGCATGTAAGGCTTTCTCTCCTCCCTTCCTTATCCTCACCCCAGAGGTGGGTAACTACCAAAGGGGTTGGATAAGAAGGAGTAGGACGAGATTTTTATAAGAGGAGAAGGAAAATGTTAAAATTACAGTTAAAGAGTGGAAAAATTTTAGAGATGAATCTTGCCAGCGTTGACAAGGCTTTAGCGCTTTATAGGGCAGTAATTCATGAATGTAAGAAAGCTAAATTAGATTTAACAGTTGCTGATGAGGATTCAATAGCATCAATGCTTATGAAAAACTCTGAGGCAATTTTAAATATTATAGGCTCTGAGCTTGTTATGGAGTGCATAAAAGATTGTTGCGATAAGGTAATATATGACAAACAGCGCTTTTCTATGGAACTATTCGAAAACGAAAAAGCCAGAGGGGATTTCTTTGGGGTTATGTTATTAGTTGCTATGGAGAACTTGAGACCTTTTTTTATAGAAAACTCTTCAGTATTCGATGCGATAACGTCTCTTGCGCTACGAGCATAGTTTATCCAGAGGTAACTGTAAGAGTCGATGAGTTTGAAATCTGGGCCATGCGATTATCAAGGCAAGGCTATGGAGATATAGTAACAATCAAAAACCTTGATATTGCCTCTTTTATTCGTTTAATCCATTATGAGCAGTATTTAAATAAATATGAGCAAGTCTTTAGGGAACTGAACAAAAAATAGCATAAAATCAATTATTCAAGCCTCTTGATACAATATTATCAGGAGGCACAATTATGACTCAAGGCAATAGTGGCGCACAAAATAAACTAGGTGAATTATTTGTAGATTTTGGTACAAAGGGAGTTGGTGGTTTACTTAAAAACCTCAATACTGTTTCAGCTAGTTTTTTGCTTGGTAAAAATGCAGCAAATCAATTTGCGCAAACAATTACACATCCAATTAAACAAACTGGCCAATATGCAATGGAACTAAGAAACCTTAGAAATCAAATGAGCTTAACCAATAAAGAAGCTCAAAAAATTCAAAATTGGGCTCGTAAATTTAATTATAGTGAAGGTTCTGTTTTTGGTGATATATCAAAATTATTAGATGATTTAACTCAAATAAAAAATTATAATATTATTCCTAAAGGTTGGTATGAAGCAAGTAGATTATTGGCCCAAAATGGTGCTACTTCTATTACACAAAAACGCTATAACAATACACCAGAGGGTGTGTTTGAATTACTAAAAGATATTAGTTTAGGTTTAGAAAAAGTAACAGACCCTGGTGCTAAGAGACTAATACAACAAAGTTTAGGACTTTCACCAGAAATATTAAATTACAAGGAAAATATTAATAGTTTAATGAGTTCTTGGAATACCTTAACAGATGAACAAATAGAAGCAGCAGAAGAAAGTGCAAAAGCATTAAATGAGCTAGGTAATTCACTAGAAAAACTTTGGCAAAGATTATCAATAAAAACTGCTCCAGCATTTACATCTGGTAGCAATGCCTTGACATATCTTTTAACACCAAATAGAAGCAAAAAAGAAAGAATAGAAAAAACTGCATTAGGTTTAATGGCCGCAGGAGGTATTGGTGCAGGAGCGACAACAGGAGGAGCAATTGGGAGCTTTTTAGGGCCAATTGGAGCAGGAATAGGAGCTCTTATAGGTGGTGGTTTGGGTGCGGTTTTAGGTACAGCGCCAGCCAAAAGATTTTTGAATCATGCTCCTTTTGAATTATTGCCAGAACTCGATGCTCTTGGTGATAGCAATTTATTACATTCAAACGGTGGCGGAAATACTACTGTTTATAAAGAAATTAATGTTAATCAAAATATAACAGCTCCTGACCCAATTACAGCTGGTAACAAAGCTGCACAAGGTATAAATGAGCTTGAAACCGCAGAACAAAACATGTACTCAGGAAGGTAAACAATGAGCATATTAAGTAATTTTATTTCTAATGTTAATAAAAAATACAGCGTGGCTAATCCTTTAGATTGGGCAAAAAACATATTTAAAGAAAATGTAAACGTAGGAACAGCGGTTGTAAGTGTTTTAAGTAGTACAGGCATAGCTGGCTTTAAATTCCAAATACCTCAAACAGAAATGGTCAAAATGGAAAGCGAAGTAACAGACCATTATATTGATGACAACTCAGTAGTACAAGACCACATTATACATAAACCAGTTACAATTACTTTAACAGGACTACAAGGCGACTATTTTTATTCTGTAAATGAGGTTGAAGACAATATTGCTAAAATTGTGCCAGCTTTAACACTTGTTACACAATTCATTCCAAAGCTATCAAACGCTACAATGGCAGCAAAAATGAATTATAAAAATAATCTTGAAAATATAAGAAACACTCAATTTGTAACACCTCAAGAAACAGAGTTCTTTGGTACTCAAAATGTAGCAAGATATATTGGATTAAAAGAAAAAGTAAGCGCAGCTTCTTTAAGTGGAGTTGACCTTTTTAAAATATTCCAGGACTTAATAAAAATTAAATCAGCACAAACTAGAGCTTTTTTATTTCTTGAAGCTCTTTGGAAATCTAGCGCTGAGTTTTCAGTTGAAACAACTTGGAAGCGTTACGATAATATGGTAATTACCTCATTACTGCCTATTAGAGATAATAATGCTGATATTACTGACTTTACAGTAACATTTAAGCAAATTAGAAAAACAACGAGCTTGTCAAGGCGCATTGATGTAGCTGGAAGAGTTAATGAGCAGTTATCTCGACAAGCTGACAAAGGGGTAGACAAGGGCAAACAAACGGAGACTATAAAATAATGTTACAATTAACATCACTTGGAAACGAATCAAAGCAAAAAATTACAATGCTACTTGATGACAATACACGAGTTGTATTTACTTTTGAATATAAACCGAATCAATTGGGCTGGTTTTTCGGCTTTCAATATGGTGACATTAACTATCAAAATATCAGACTTACAACAAGTTACAATATTTTAAGAGCTTACAGGAATTATTTGCCGTTCGGTTTAAGGTGTGACACTCCAGACATGGAAGAGCCTTTGGATATAGATGACTTTGTTACAGGCTATGCAAGTGTTTATTTGCTAACTAAGCCAGAATTAGAAGCGATTGAGGGTAATTATTATGCTAAAGTGGATGCTTAATTATTCAGCAAGAATTATCCGAGGAAAGCGTGAAGCTTCTGGAGATATTATTGAAGAGGAAATTGTAATAAATTATCCTTTTACTTGCACTTTTAACGTGTCTATGGGCCTTTGGAATGCTTCTAATACTATTGCTATAAACTTTTATAATTTAGCGCCAGATTTACAAGCAAAATTATGGAAAGACAAAGGGGATTATAGCCGCTTTGTACGCATGGAGTTAAGCGCTGGTTATGCTGATAATATGCCTTTAATTTTTAAAGGAGAGTTTTTATATTGTTATACTGAAAAACCTAGCGGCTCAACTGATTACATAACAACAGCACAAGCGCAAGCTTCTTTATCTTTTTATAATGATACATATGTAAACTATACTTTTTCTGGTGGTACAGATTTAAAATATATTATTGCTACTCTTACATCAGAAAGTAAAAACACTTTTACAGGGTTTATTTCTCCTAAAATACAACCTCCTAAAAGAGCTAGAACTTTTATTGGTCAACCTTTAGACCTATTAAAAAGAGAGTATAGCGGTTATAACATTTATATTGATAATGAAGAATTAAATATTTTAGATGAAAACGAGGTAATACCAGGAGAAATTCAAGTTATTACTGCTGAAAGTGGTTTACTTGGAAGCCCAAGACGTTCAGATGAAATTGTTGAGGCTACAACATTATTTGAGCCAGGAATAAGAGTTGGGCAAGCAATTCAAATTTTAAGCGATTCTTTACCAATGTTTAATCAATATTATAAAGTTCAAGCTGTAAAACACCAAGGAACTATTAGCGGCTCTGTTTCAAGTAAAGTTACAACAGTTTTAACGCTTTCAATGCTTGGTGAAAACTTTGAAGTTTTACAAAATACAGACCATTATCTAGGCTATACAGGAACTCAGACTCAAGGGGCTTGGACTAAGCCAGTTCAAGGTAGTGTATCAAGTAGCTTTGGAAGACGTAAAGACCCAGTTACAAATCAAGAAAAATTCCACGAGGGAATTGATATTGCTTGTAATGCTAATTCTGACGTTAAAGCAGCTGCAAATGGAATCATTGAGTTTGCAAATTCTTACGGTGGTTATGGCTACATGGTTGCAATTAACCACGGTACAATTGACGGAAAAAAAGTTTTAAGCAGATACGGACATTTAAGTAAATGGACTGTATCCGTAGGTCAAAGAGTTAGCCAAGGTGATACAATTGGTCTCTCAGGTGGGATTCCTGGAACAGCTGGCGCTGGAAAAAGTACAGGCGCACACTTACACTTTGAAGTAAGAGAAAACGGCATACCAGTAAACCCTACAAAATACATAGGAAATTATTAATATGGCAAAAGTAGAACAAGGACAAAAAACACCTATAACGCTAGATAGATTATTAAACTTAACAGAAAATGCAATTATGTCACGCTTAAATTGTCATAACGTAGGCAAAATTATTTCTTTTAATGCCACTAATCAAACAGCTACTATTGAATTAATGCAAGTTAAGCAATTTAAAAACAGGTCTATTATTCCAAGTTTATTGATTGATGTTCCTTTGTTTATATATGGTGCTGGTAATGCTCATATAACCTTGCCAGACCCAACAGGCTCAATTTGCTTGTTGTTATTCCTTGACCGTAATATTGACAGCTTCCTTGAAACTGGGGAACAATACGAGCCAGAAACAGGGCGAATGCACGACTTTTCAGACTGTATTGCATTAACTACATTTAAAACTCTGGCTAATCCTATTCAAGAGTATGATGCAAGAGCAGTATCAATTTTAAATAATGAGATTTTAGAAAACATAAAAAATAATTCTTACTTAAAAGTTTATCCAGAAAAAGTCGAAATTGATGTTACAAACATTGAAACTGTTGAAGGTGAAAACCAACAGGAAGAGGAAGTTATAACAAATAGCAATGTTTTAATAGATAATACAAAAATCCTTATGCAGAACAATGCAGGAGGTCAAATAAGCGTATCTGATAAGATAAATATACAGAACACAGCGCAAAGTTTAGTAACGCTGATAGATGCCTTTTTAACAGCTTGTGAAGGCATTGCAACAGTAACAGACGAAGCTGGGGGAACATTAACCGCAGCAAGTAAACAAGCATTTACAGATTTAAAAGCACAATTTCAGGAGTTATTACAATAATGGCATTTAGAAATTTAAGCGGAAATGGTGACTGGGTTTTTGGCTCAGGAAAAAACAGCTATGTAACAGAAAACCTAGAAATAGGGGTAAACATTCAAACTAGGGTTTTATCATTCCTTGGAGATTGCTTTTTTGCAACTGAGGAAGGTATTGACTGGTTTAATTTGCTTGAAATGGGGAAACAAGAACAACTTGAGAACTCAGTACAAGAAACTATAAAAAATACTCCTGGAGTAACAGCAATTAACTCAGTTGATATAGTTATGGGAGCTAATAGAAGAATTACAATTACATACGATGTTCAAACTATTTACTCAGAATCATATACTGGAGAAATAATACCGCTTCAATAGCTTATAAAAATTAGATTTCAACTCATTTGATACCATAAAAATAGATAAAATCAGCTAAATAAGCGGAGTTGAAATAATGACACAAAATTACATTGGTATCAATGGGCTTGTTACTCAGAGCCTAGAAGAAATTAGAACAGATTTAGCAACTAAGTTTAAAAATATCTATGGCGATGATATTAACTTAGAACAAAACAGCCCTGATGGGCAATTTATTAACTTGTTAGCTCAAGAAAAAAAAGACACTCTAGACCTATTTACACAGTTTTACAACAATTTAGACACAGACAGAGCTATTGGAATCCCTCAACAGATTCTTTATAAACTTAACGGCCTTACAATTAATGCGTATACATATAGTTATGTTTATGTAGATGTTACAGTTACACTACCAGTAACTCTTCAAGGTTTAGATGAGAATATAGAAAACGCTGATGGTGTAGGCTACACCGTAAGAGATACAAACGGCAACAGATGGATTTTGGCCAATACTACAGAAATAGTTTCAGGTAGCGCAAGACTAAGCTTTAGAGCTGCAGAACTCGGAGCTGTTACGGCATTACCTAACACTATAAACGTTATGGAAACAGTTTTACTTGGTGTTTCTGGAGTAAATAACGCTGGCCCTAATTACATAACAGGAAACCAAGGAGAAACTTCAGCGCAATTTAGACAAAGAAGAAACCAAGCAATGGCTGTTGCTGCTCAAGGTTTTGATGATGCAATTGAGTCTCAAATGCTAAACATTGAAAACGTGACTCAATGTAAGGTATATGACAATAGAAGCGCTGAAGTTGTAAACGATATTCCAGCTCATACAGTTTGGGTAATTGTTGAAGGTGGTACACCAGACCAGATTGGTAGAATTATATACAATAATTTACCGCCTGGTATTCCTATGAAGGGAACTCAAAGCGTAGAAATTACAAAAACAAACGGACAACTTCAAACAATTAATTATGACTTGCCTGAAGCTGTACCTCTATATGTAAGAGCTACAATCAAAAACTTTACAAATACTGAGCTTGATACAAATTATATTAAACAACAAATTGCATTATTAAAGTTTAATATTGGCCAATTAGTTGAAAGTTTAGTTATTCAAAATGAGATTAAAAATACTATAGGTGAAACAGGCTCACCTTATAACTGTGAAATATCTCTTGATAATACAACTTGGGTTGATTATTTAACCCCAGAGGGATTGGATGAGTATTTTTCAATTAGTACAGATAACATAACTTTAACGGTGGTGGAAAATAATGCCTAGTACATACTTATTAGATGTAGAAAGTATAAAAAATTATTATGCTGACTTATTAATAATGCAATATCGTTCTAAGTCAAAAGCTAGAGAAACTGTAAAAACAGGAGCACAAATTTATCTTGGCGACACAGTTTTATTGCAACTCCAAGATATTTTAGATATTGATAAAGCTGTAGGCGCACAACTTGATATTATTGGCAAAATTTTAGATTGTCCAAGAATTATTCAAGGTATTAACCCAGAAGTTAAATTTTTCTCTTTTGAAAAAAATAATGCTAGAGGATTTTCAACTAAAGATAGATTAAGTGATGGAGCATGGAAAACAGCAACAAACAGCTTATGGAGTATTTACTCACTACCAGATAGCTCTTATCGTATTTTATTAAAATTTAAAGCTATAAAAAACCGTCTTAGAGCTTCAATGGGAGAAATTGACGACTTGCTTTATAACATTTTTGGTAATGACATTTACATGGTTAATAACCTTAATTTAAGCATTACTTACTATATTTCGGATAATATCTTAATCCCAGCTCAAGCTGCTGTTGCTTTAGGATATTTAGAAGCGCCTATTGGCATAAGCGTTAATTATGTCTACCAGTAGATTTCAGACAAAATTATAAAATAAAGTTAAGGAGTAAATAAATGCCTAAAATTCAAAGAAAAACGCAAAAGATATTTTGTAATAGTGCAGACAGCGACCAGATAGCTGTTTTTGGCTCAATGTCAACTGGTACACCAGTCTACTCAAATGATGTTGAAGAATTACAAAGCAATGAAGCATATAGTATTGGTTGGGATGCTGCAACCTTAGAAGACAAAGCGCCATTTATGGAAGAAATGAACGCAATGCAATATTGTCTTTCTTATCAATTAGCATATACACTACAACAAGGTATACCAGAATGGGATGCAGAAACAGAGTACTTTGAAAATACTTCTTTTTGTCAAGTTAATGGTGTTATCTATCAATCAAAAACTAATAATAACATCGGTAATAATCCAACGACAGACTCAACAAATTGGGGTTTATATGGTGGTGGAAATTATTTAACTACATCTCAAATAACCAACTGCCTTCTAGAAGTACCGCAAAATATCAAGGTTGAGTTAAATAATGGAGTTTTAACTTTAAAGGCAGGCTCAAAGGTTATTGTGCCAAATGGTATAGGTGTGTTTGATGAAGTAGTCATTAGTGCTAACAGAACTATTACAAACACATCAAATGATACTTATTTGGTCTCTGTTAATTCTAATGGTACTTCTTTATTGTTATCAAGGTTAAAAAATCAAACTGGTAGTGGCACAT
>JAEIGA010001037.1_pt1 | contig 41975 bp, 37 predicted proteins | sample 9270691 | NCBI WGS metagenome assembly JAEIGA01 (sample SAMN17057246, study PRJNA624740) | gut metagenome | biome: biome; isolation source: fecal sample | host: Bos grunniens | place: China: Xizang | collected 2019 | reverse complement strand
TATATCTACGTTATATTCACCTCTAGGGCCACGGCTACCTTCGCCCTCTTTGCCTTCTTGTCTTACATATTGGCTCTGTACCATTACTTCTTCAGCATATATACCAATATGTTGTGCTTTTTCTTCTTCTAATAATCTAATCTCATGTTCTGGGTCCTCTATGAAGTCTAATTGTGATAATAGTGTCTTATGAGAAGCTAATCCAACTAATTTACTAATCATATCTACGACCTCTGCCTCATTATGAGGTAGTGTTCTTGTAAATGTTATCTTTACATCTCTATAATCATAATTAAGTGACTTAATATTGTGGTATATTGTTATTAGCTCTAGCATTTTCTGTAATGCTTTTCTCCATTTGCCTTCTTTTCTTGATACGTCTTTCTCTAAGTTGAATAACTTATAACGTAGTGCTACCCCAGAAGCAGAACCAAAGTTTTCATCTGATAAAGCAGGTGTCTTACATAACTTATGGTATTCTTCTGTTAATCTCTTAAGTGTATTTTGGATATATGTATCATTAATGTCCTTAACTAGGAACTTAGCATCCCCATCACCTAATGTTATTAGAGTCCTATTATTCTTCATATCTTCGAATGGATCACCCTCGAAGTTATCAAGTTCTGATAAATCCTCTACCACTCCCTTTAAGTGTAAGTAGGCATTGTCGAAGTACTCTATCTCATTGATACTAGATGATAATACATTCTCTATAGCATCTACTATAGATATTTGTTTCTCGAATGAACCACATCTATTACTATTCTCTACGAACTCTATTACTGGTATCTCGCCAAAGATATTGATTTGTTCACTAACAACAGTAGGATTAGTAAACGGCCCCTCTAACTCATATATCATTTCTTTCGTATATAGTGTTATCTTAATCTTATCTTCATTAGTTACTACGTCATTGAACTCGAAGTAACGAAGTGCCCCCATTACTTTATGCTCTATAGTAGAATCATGTATTACTAGAGTGTTATATGGATCATCTACACCAAGACGTAACATACCATCTTCGTCTATATATACAATCATAAAGGCATGACCATATATAGATGACATTATATCTAGCTCACTATTAAGGTCTTGGAAGTCATTATACTCGATTATTTCTCTGATTGCCTCATGCTGTTTATCGTTATCAGAAGTGAAGACTACAGGCTCACCACTGAAGTAACCAGTTCTTAAGTCAACCGTATATGCTGGTAAGTCGCATACTATCCTATTATTAGGTTTACTAGCATCTTTCTGTACACGATTCAGTATGTCATGTTGTCCATCATAATATCTTTCATTTCTTCTGTATTTATTAGCATATTGTTTATGTTCCATTATTATCTGTAATATATCTTTTATCTGTAATGTTGGTACATCAGTTTGGAAATAGGGCATTTTTCTGTACTTATAGATAATAATCCCCTCCTTATTAGAAATTTGTTTTTATAATTCTGAACTTCTTAGATGTATATAAGTCACTGTATGCATAACGTAATGCATCGAGACTGTGTGAGAAAGCATGGTCTGTCTTATCCTCGCATAATTGTCCTGTTGCCTTATCTCGTAAGTATACGTAGTTCTCAAGTTCGGCCGCTACGTTCTTACAGTTACTATGGCACACTATCTTATGATTCTGTAAGAAACTAATACCTGTCTGTACTGAGTTCTTACCTTTTCTAGCACCTTCCGCCCTTATACCTTTGCTACTGTAGTACTTGATTGCTCGTGGATCTGCACTATCGACGTATATTCTCTGCTTCTTAATCTTCATCTTGTTAATAATGGCATCTACTGCGTCATCAAGAGTCGCACCACGTTTATAGTACTCATCAATGATATATATAGTGCTATTTTCTTTATCGTATAGTGTTGTTACTATAGCAGTTGGGTCTACGAACCCAACGTCCATTCCACATCTAACCTCTAACTTATTATTCTGTAATAGTTCTGTAATATCGAAATCATATATCTCATGGTTAGGATACACAAGATCATCTACTAATGCTCCCCAATTCCCCTTAACGAATACCTCCGCCTTACGTGGATTACGAACTAGTAAGTCCTCAAGCGACTTTATATATGCTTCTGGTAAGAATTCATTGTCTTTATAAGTGGATACACTATAGAAGAACGAATCAGGTGGATTAATCTCGCAGAAGTCATATAACCAATGCTTAGCCGATATAGGGTTGAAGGCCATAAAGATTTGCTGATTCGGAGCATTACCTCTCATACGTAAGTTTAACTGCTCTATTATATCTTTGCTACATTCATATACTTCCTCTACGAATACGTCCGATATATTCTGTAAAGATAGTAGCTTTGTCTCGTCATCTAGTCCTGTAAAGATTAATGTAGATCCATTTGGCAATATTATAGTCCTATCTGATTTATTGACCTTACAGTAATCTAGTATCTTGAAGCTAGCTAATGTATCCTTGAAGAGTGCGAATACAGTTTCCTTGATTGTTACTCCGTGCCTTCTGCATATAAGTACTCTTCGTGGGCTCTTTAGTGCCTTAAGGACTATCTTCTGTGCTATGAAGTGCGATTTCCCGCTCCCCGCACTTCCTCTGTATACCTCGAATCTGTGTGTATAGTCATTCAAGTACGGTAAGAACTTCTTATTGAACATCTTCTCGTGTACATTAAGCTTTGGCATCATCATCACCTGCTTCATCGTTCACAGGTTCTTTCTCTAGCTGTGGGAATATTAGATCCAACTCTATAGCTGGTTCATCTAACTCTAATACATCATCTACCTCTTCACATGTACCTTCTATAGCGTCATTATCAGCTCCTTCGTCGCTACTATCACCTAATATATTAATCTCGAAGTCGCTACTTATATTAGCATTAAGGTCTACTTTCTTATCTGGATACAGTGATAATATCTCCCCAATATTCTTTAGTGCATTTACATATGCATTACTATTAGCTTGTCTTACTCCTAAATCGTCTATTGATTCCTCTGACTTCTCCTTAAGGTATAGGAAATCATAAAGTAATTCATCTCTACCGTAGAAGGAACTGAATTCGAGATGTTTCTGATAATTACTCTGTAATTCCTCTAATCTAGCTGCTACTTGTGGCTTCTTCATCATTCTGTATGCTTCAGTTGCTACAGCTCCAGGAGTCCAATTATTAGCTTTAGGATATGCTATCTTATATGCTTCTGATTGCCCATGTCCTGCCATTATGGCCTGTACGAATATTTCTTGGTTTCTTGTTAATTTGCCCCCTATTGTACCTTTTTTCTTTGCCATCATGTGTCCCTCCCTTCGTTATAATCAATTATGACCCACGTATATTCCGCATACCATCCTCGTCAACTCAAGGAGAGCATAGGCGCCGTGGGTACTATCATTATGTCATTGTCTGTCTTGTACAAGATATTGAGCCAATTTAGCCTTAATTTCGTTATTATAGTAATTAGCTTGTTGTTTCGTGTATAATAAGTTACCACATGTATCATATATACCTTTACCTTTACTTGGTCCATACTCAAGAACTGTATTACAGTACTCTATTTGTTTCGGAGTCAAGTATTCCTCTGTTATGTACTCTCTAATAAAGGCTCTAGATTCATTCCACTCTTTACTACCGTTACTTCGTTCCGTCATGGCTGCTTCATCCTTCATAACACTTTCTCTTGTTACTAGACCTTCACTATACTCACAAGTCTTTATTAGTTCATATGTGCCATTACGTTTATCATAGTGGTAGTCATAATTAACACCATTGTCACGAGACAGCTTATTATATCTGTCATAGCAGTACAGAGATACATAGTCATTAAGGCCGTTATCAGATAACTCTCCATCGTACCCTAGTAATGCTTCATATATATAAAGATTCGTATAACCTAATACTTCTTCTGCATCTAACTTAAGTGATAATAACTTCTTATGACCCATCTTCTGTATCTTCTTTATAATGTCTCCGTAGGAATTATCTCTTGGCTTAAGGTTATACTTCACTTCGTCTCTATATTCGCCTCGTTCTTCGTATGCCTCAGTAAAGAATGTTTCTATGTCCTCTTTTCTCATAACGATACAGCTCCTTTAGCATTATTTTCTCACTTTGGAGACCTAATAGCTTCATCGGCCTCTCTACGTGCGTTCTTTGCCTATTAGTATATACATTCTATTACCCTGATGAACTAGAGAAATATAGCAAAATTATATCAGAATCATAACTTTTTCTATGTGTAGGAAGAGGGGGGGTGGTGTTTTCTTACCCTTATGACGTGGGAAATGGCGTTCGTATCAGAACAGGGGGAGCAGGCTTATTCTAAGCCTGGAAAGGGGTATACCCCACCCCTTTCTCTCTAGCTTCGCTAGAGACTCTCCTACGGAGTATATACCTCACTACGTTCGGTAACAAAAACAATAAATAATAAATAACAAAATCTAAAAACAAAACCGCTTCACTTCGTTCAGCAACATAAGTTAATAATAAAAAAATAAAAACCCAAAACCACCTCACTACGTTCAGTAACATAAGTATCTTCTTGAGTCAAAACCTTAACAACCAATACTTGTTGGTTATACTCTGTTAGTGAGTGTAAGGAGTAGTATAAAGGTGTAAGTATACTGCACTGCTTTATATGTACTGTATATATAACAGTACAATGTATAGCTATCTAATAAGGCTATACTATATGCACTGCATAGATACAGTAAGTATAGTAGCTGTACTATGTATAGTGCATATAAGTATGTATAATAGACAAGCTACTGCACTGTACTGGTACTACTGTAGTGTATTACTGGTAGTATGAAGCTTAATAATGATACAGTAAGAATAATAGTTGTTGGCTTATTATTAGACTTGATAATAGTACTAACTGTAATGGATCCATAACTTAATCTAATAAAGCAGTATGATTATAGTTATATTACTGTATCACTTCTGTACTACTATATGAGTCACAGACAAAAGACAAAGGCTTTATAATAACCTGCCTCGCTTCGCTCAGTAACATAAATAATTCTTCTGATAATTAATAACTAATTATCACTTATATCTATACTAGAGACAAAATAGCTTATAGCTTCATATAGGCTATTATATTAGCACTGTACTCTATACGAATCAGAAACTCCTATTAGATGGCCTTTATAGGGCTATTTACTATAGGACTATATCGCAGTTTGTTATATCACTGTATATAAGATTCACAGTATAGAGTACACGGTTTTTCTTCTGTATATCTACTTCACTTCGTTCAGTAACATAAGTATCCTCTTGTATTATCTCTCACTTTAATTATTAAAGTTTGTTGTGCTGTCTCTCTATAGAGGAGAAGGAGAAGGCACGACAAAATGCTTAATATAATTAAGTTATATGAGGGTTTATAATTATAATCACTTTATTAATTAAGATCTGACTTGATTAGCTTCTGATTCGATTATAAACTGATTTTGGATTCAGAATTACAGGCATTCAGAATTAGAAACGAATCCGAATTAGAAATTGATATGAGATTTAACTGTAATTCGCTTTAGATTTAGACCTGATTTAGATTCACATATAAAGTAATTCAGATTTAATAATATATTAGGGTCGAGCTGGATGCCCTTTATCAGCATATTGGAGGTTTATTATGATGAATATAGTAGAAATAATAACAGCAGAAATGAACAAAGCAAGAGAAGAAAATAGAATAACTGTAGTGGAATATATGAAACTAGTAAAGAGACTTAGAAACAATGAAGAATCAGATATAATGCCAATAATATTAGACTATATAGAAGAATTAACTGAACAAGTTATGTCTTTCCCTGCAATGGAAGAGAGATCAGAATTCGAGTGTAGATTTGCTACACAATTATTAGATGTGATTGAATTCTTACAAGATATAACAGATAAAGAAACAATAATAAATAAAGATACTATAGATAAATTAAATGAACAATTAATATCAGCAGTAGCAAAAGGCGATTTTGTAACAGCTACAAGAATAACTGAACGAATCAACAACCTACAATCTATAATTGAAGTAGTAGATGAAGAAGAAACTATAACTGAATCAGTAGAAGAACCTGTAGTAGTTGAATCAGATGAAGTTGAATTTCTATCACCTGAACAAGCTAGACAAGGACAAATAGCCTTTATTAGAAAACATACAGAATGGGCAATAAACGAGGCTATAGATTGGGCTGAATATCTAAGAATTCCACTTGATGAAGTGCAAATAGAACTACTTAGAGAAGAAGGCTTAGCGTTAGCAGAACGCATGATAAATAATGAAGAATATATAGACTATAGCAATGGTTCATTAAAAGACTGTATAGAACAATCTATAGCTTGTATAGAAGATATGATAAGAGACCTATAATTAGGACAAGCTCAGGACTTACTACCCTTATGAGAATAAGGGTACAACTGAATTAACCACAAATTATAACCATAAGGAGAATTGATAATATGAAACCAATGATAAGAGTGAATGTAATGAACGTGATAATAACTGTAATAATGATAATGACTATGATAACTACAGTAGGATGTGGGACTAAGAAGGAGCCTGTAACGAACGAAGTGAGTGATTTGCTATATAGAGAAACGAACGTAGTGAGTGAAGTAAGTGAAATTTCGCAGTACCAATAATAATTTATAATATATGGAGGGATTTATTATGAGAAAAATAATGTCAATATTAGCAGTAGTAGTAGGATTAGTAGTGGGATATAAAGCACAATATGATACAATAGTAGCAGAGGCAAAAACGAACGTAGTGAGTGTAATAACTGGAGTAGCAGATTATCAACCAGACGGAGACGTAGTAATAACATACAGTGATGATAGTTGTATCCTATATAACGACGATGATTATGAATATGTAATGTGGATACCAGAAGTAGAAGACTATGAGCACAACTATGATAGCTATGAAGACTTAATGTATGCTATAGAGAGATATCATACTATGAATAACAGAGTAGTAACTGATATAGTATATGTTAATGATGATAATATAAGTGCCCTTAATCCATATGGATTTACTGTAGTAGCAGAAGAATTAGATAAGATAGAAGAAATTAGTGGGGCCGAAATACTTGACTTATTAGCAAGAACTGAATTAGAAATAATCTATGATAGTTCTATAATAGAGGCAGAAGAAGATAGAGTAGGATTAAGCGACGATAGAATAATATTTGGCTTCTATAACTACTATTATAACGATATAGTAATGAGACAAGACTCTATGAGTATACAAAGTGCATTACTACACGAAATAGGACACGCTTTAGATTATAACTTAGGATTAGCATATAACGAAGTAATTATAGATAGCTATATAGAAGGCGAAGTAGAATTTACTAATGCTGATAATGCAGATTACTATAATAGTTCTCTAGTAGAATATATAGCAGAATCTATATCTGAATACTATAATGGAACATTAGATGAAGATACAGATATGTATCAAGAATTAGATTATATATTAGGAAAATAGGGGCCGATTTTGTGGCCTCTATTATTATGCTTTATACTTCACTTCGTTCAGTAACATATAGATTTTTCTTGAATTATTAATAAATATAAATTGGTTCTAGGACGTCGAGCCTAGAGAATAGGAGATAAGATTATGAGTATATCATTCGCAGAAAGATTAGAAAGAATAAATGCAGAATTCGCAGAGGCATTTGCAAATTATGTACCAACTATAGAAGAATATGAAGCTTATGTATCTGATATGATGATGCACATAGAACAAAATGCAGACACATATAATGCTTTTTGCGAGAAATTCAGAATGGAAAATCCTATGATGAATATAACAATAGATAATCTACGTGATTATGAATTCGTTACTAGACTTAGTAATAAAGTACACACTATGGAGGAAATAGCATTCGAATTATTTAAGCTTACTGGATGGGGCGATAATGAACTTTATAGTGATATGTTTGGATGTTTCCAGGATGGCAAATGTCTATTAGATGAAATATTAAGATTAATGGATACAATAGAAATATAATTAGGCGCCACTTCGGTGCCTTTTTTTTCTTCGTGGCTAAAGCACCTGTGGCTCTAAGGCTTCTTCGTAGCCTGTGTGTCTTCGTGAGCAAGGCTTTATTCGGGCCGAAGCCCTCTTGTGGCGAAGGCCCCTTCTGCTCCAAAGTAACCTCTGGGCCAAGGCTTTTTCCCTGCGGATGCTTTTTTTCGGGTGTGACTTTTTTTGCGAGTGTGCCCGTGCGGCGTGGAAAGCAAAAGCAAAAAGAACGAAGTGAGTAGTGTATCACTATAGCTATATAACTATAACATAATACCATATAAGCATAGTATATAGTATATATAGTATACCGTATACAGTATATAGTATTAAGGTCATTAAGTTATGAATCATATGTAGCTCGTGATAAAGGGCAAGTTAAGATATGTAAGTTATTAGATGTAATTATAATATATAAGGAGATGGGTATTATGAGAAATATAATTAATTATGCTAAAGCTATAAAGGAGATAGTATATGTACTAACTCAAGAGGAAGTGTTATTAGATACAAAAGTAGAAGTAGGCGACGAATTTACTATGGTCGCTACTGAGAGTATGAAGAATGTAATCATAACAGTACCAGATGTATATAACGTAGTTGATGAACAAGATGTCTTTATACTTGACTATATAAATGATCTATATGGATTAGAGTTAGATAAAGATGATGTATGTGATACTTGCTTATTTGCTATACTACACGAGATAGGACACATAATAGATTATTCTCATAAGAGAAACAAATGGGGCAAAATTGGCAATGCAATGCTTAAGAGATACTCTAAGAAGGACTACAAGATTAAGGACAAGCTTGATGACGAATACTTCAAGAATATGTGTGCTATAGAAATGCTTCAAGACGACTTACGTAAGAAACAAAATGAATTACTTGATAAGAAAACACAATTGGTATTAGAAATGGGTCAAAACTTATTATCTGACAACTGTGATATTACTAAGAATAAAGAATTACGTAGAGAGTATGATGACCTTACTGAACAATATAATATGATATCTAGAGATATAATAGCACTTAATGATACTATGGCAGAAATAGAATATGAATCAAGTTATAACTATAGACAAATCACTACTGAATATAAGGCAGATAAATGGGCTGCATTAATGATAAAGAAATATGGGGCACAAATAAAAGATTATATTACTGCTCTAGAAATAAATTAAGAAATGATTCATAATAAGAAAAATAATGGACAAATAAGAAATGATTTCTGATAATAAATAATAAAGAAAAATGACTGGCAAAACGAAAAATGATTTCGGGCGAAAATTATAAAGAAAAAACTATAAACTAATTCGAAATTAAGAAATGATTTCTAATAAGATTTGCTATAGAAAAACCTATATGGCAAGTCAGAATTAAACGACATAAAGCAAGCCACTGGGTTATAGTAGTGGCTTGCGGTTTTGGATTATAATTATATGTTATATATAGCAAAACTAATCTGACCTTCATCATATGAGTCACAGTACCCAACTGTTTCTGGAATTATCTTAGTAACTATCTTATCGTCAACACCTAGTATGTCATTAAAGAGCATATCTAATAGCGATTTAGTGAAGTTGCTCATGTCGAACTTCTCCATATGTACTAACTTAATTTCTACACAGATATTCTCATTGAAGTCTATATTCTGATAAGATTCATAGTCTTCTCTACTAGGAACTAGATGACGAGGGAAGTTATTTCTCCAGTATCTATAAGCAGGAGTAATATGGTAGTGCTTATCATATTGGTAATTTTCTGAGAATGGATGATAATCAAGAGTTGTCCATACTCTCTCTTGAGGAGTCAGGTTATCAAGTTGTTGCTCAAGTTGCTCTGTATATTGTATCCATTCATCAAGTTGTTGTTCTAAATTATTTATCTTCTTCGTAGATGAACCAAGTCTACTACGATTAATATACATCTTCTGGTTCTCTATTAACTTATTAAGCTTACGTAGAGGGGCTTGTACCATTTCTATGTCAAAGGAGTCAGTAAGAGTAGGAAGTAAATCCTCTAGGGCGCTTCTTGTTAATTCATATGTATTAAGTCTATCAGATGCTTTATAGTCTTTAGCCTGCTCTACTACTTGATTAACATATCTAGGAATATCATCTGCTCTAAGTTGATTAATGTTCTTTCTGATAAGTCTATTGCTATATGGATTAATACCTATTAAGTTGTTATTATTAGATTGTGGTAGTACTTGAGCCATTAATTGTCTCTCTAGTACATCTATATACTGTTGAGTCTTATAACGTACTACTGCTGATTCTTTATTAAGAAGAGACATAGCCCCCGCCTTTGTTATGTTATAGCAAGGTCTTTTTTCGCCTTTACTATCTATATAATCAACCAGCTCAAAATTGCACCCGTTATCAATACCAGCATTTGCAAGGACTTCAAGTTCTGCTCTAATATCTCTCATAAGGTTCTTGTGTTCTTTAGGGGTATTGTTTCCTTCTTCTTCTCTAAACATATTAATTATGTCACATAATTGTTTGCTAGTTATAGTTAATTGGTTATCGAATACTGTTAGATTTCTCATAATGGTATCTTCCTTTCGCAATATGTAATATAGTACTACAGCATTACGAACCCCCTGTATGATATGGTTATAGCGGCAAATTAAGATGCTTTATATCATACTCTATCTGCATATATGATTCATCTATAATCATATGGTTCTCTACTAAGTTTATTATCTCTCTAACGTGCTTTACTTTAAGGTCTACCCAATCCTCAAGTTCGTGTGGGAAAATTATACCTACACGTATCTCGTGTGAAGACTTTATGACGAGAAATAACTTACCTATAAATTCTTCACCTTCGCAGATGTTATATTCGTACATTGGATAGCAATCAATATCGCCCTCTATATAGTCTCTATATAGTAACATTAGTAAATCACCTTGCCCTTTCTTATAATTATATTACTGCATCTATTTCTATATATAGGCAACAGGGCCAAAAATTTAGCAATAATTATTATGTCGTCACCTCACTTTGTTCGGCGAACATAAATACTTTTCTTGATAATTATAATAAATATAAATGGTAGTAGGCCGCCGTGCCTATAAATATAAGGAGAAGGAAAATGAATAGTTTAAATTTAATGGATAGAGAACAATATTTAGTAGCTAGAAAGCAACAATTATTAGAAAGAAAAGAACAATACGAAATAAAGCTTGCTGATATCAAATCTGAAATCGAAGAGAAACAAGGTAAAGTAACTTCTAAAGAGTTAGCTAACCTTAGATATAAAGAAATACTGTTCCAAGATGAATTGAATTGTATCTATAATAAATTAGGGATCGAAATAGAACAAGAAGAAACTAAAGAAGAAAATGAAGTAGTAATAGAGACTGAACAAGAAGAACCAGCAGAAGAATGGAGAGACATAGAAGGCTATGATGATTATCAAGTATCCAACTTGGGTCAAGTTAAGAGCTATAAACAAGGTAGAAAAGGCAAAATAATGACCTTAAGTGAAAATTATATGAATAAAGATCTGGGTCTAGGTGTCTCCTTAAGAAAAGATAAGAAAAGCGATTGGCACAGAGTCTCATATTTAGTATTAAGTACTTTTGTGGGCAAACCAAAAGATGATAAATTCTATGTACCACTTCATATAGATGGAGATGAAAGTAATAATAGGTTAGATAACTTAATGTGGGCTGATGAATTAAATGATATACCTGTTTATTGTCTCACTACAAATATGCTTTATAAGTCCGCTATAATAGCCCAAGAAATAGATGGTTATAATTCAGGAGACATAATAAAGAACTGTAAGGGTTCATGGCAATATGCAGGAATGCTAGAGGATGGAACTAAATGCAAATGGAAGTTTTTCCCGAAAAAGTCTTATGAACAAGGAGCAAAAGGACGTAATAAAATAAATGCAATAGAAGAACTGAATAAACATGAATCCTCTAAATAATAAACAGTGGTGGGGCGGCGTCCCCACTAATAAGAAAGGGTTGAGAGATATGAAAACATATAAGACTATTATTAATGACATAAATGGCGATTCGGTTACTAGAACTTTCGATGTTAACGATAATGATATTGTTACTACAACAGTAAAGTCTGATAAAGAAGCAGAGAACCAAGATAAGTTCGCAAAGAATAAGAAAAGATTAGATGCAGAGATAGCAGAGTTTATTAGAAATAACGAAGGTGCTTATGTACATTTAATATTCAGATATGGGCAACCTATATTTAGAGGACTGGAAGAAAAAGTGCCAGGAAACAAAGCTAATACTCATGAGATTAGATTTATAATGTTGGCAGCTCATATGACCTTCAGAGGTAATTTATCTGACTCTAATGGCCGTAGAATTAAGAAATCATCACTTGGAAAGATATGGGGAACTTCTAGTAAGAACAGCATTAACGAGACTTATAACCTGCTAAAAGAGTGTGGTTATATATACGAAACCGAGGAAGGATACATTATGATAAATGAAGATATAATAATAAAAGGTGCTGTAGAGAACTTCAAAGAACTTAAGAAAGAAGACAGTGCTTATACTTACACAAGAGTATTCATAGATAATGTTAAAGAGATGTATTATGGAACTGAATCAAGCAAAAGAAAACAGTTAGCCAATTTATTCAAGATATTGCCTTACATCAACTTCAAGTACAACGTATTCTGTATGAATCCAACAGAGACAGATAAAGAAAAGTTAGAACTATTGACATGGACAGACTTATCTAGAATATGTGGTTATGATGAAACAAACGTAACTAAGTTTAGAAAAGAACTAATGAATTTAAAAGTATATGGATATGATGTTATAGGTGAATTCAATCGTAGTTCTGGTAAAACTATAATAGTTAATCCCAAAGTATATTATAGCGGCGATGATGTAAATGATGTTAAATACTTATATGATTTATTTAGTATGAATCCAAAGAAATAATAGCACTTCTTCGGAATTGTTTTGGTGTCTAGACTAGTACTTTCGATACCTTTTTGGTGTCTAGACTAGTACTTTCGATACCTGAGAAATCGCCCTCTAGCTTAGTAATCGCAACGGCTAAGACCCATTTTCTCAATTCGGGTTCTTATGAGTAATATGACTATAAAGCCTGGACGGGGACTGAGTCCGCCCGCCCGGCGAGGGCACCCTTCGCTTTAGTGAAGGGGAATTGTCTTACAGTAGTATTATAACCCACTACTCTATTATCTATACAGCAAAAACGAATCATTAATAGTTCACCACTATCTATAGGACCCAGCTCACTACTCCGGCCAGATTTACGTAGTTCGCTGGGTCTTTGTACAGATAATTTATTAGGAGCCAATAGATATTAGGGCGACTATGTATTGTAGGATTTCTCATAAAGCAAATAATTAGTCTAATAGTAATCTACTAGGCGCCTTATACAGTGATTACTACTATATGGATCTCTAGCTAGATATGATAGTAATGTATAGAGTGTCTTTTGTTATTAGCAAATAGTATTGTGGTCAATCTATACAGATAGTCTATTATCCGTATAATAGTATTGCTTATTATCACAATAAAGAATTGGTTCGGTTCTCTACTATAGGCATAGCAGATTGCTTTGCTATCGATGCGCCGCCTACGTACAGACATTTGGGTTTGAACTTGAGGCGGCTAGTTAATTATATATATAATACTACTATATGTATAATAGTATTGTATATATAATATACAATAGATTATATGTACAGAACTACTATTATGCCAAATTACCCACGTTACGCTCACGTATAGAGCATTATAGAGGTATGAACGATAAATTACTAGTCCAATAGTATAACGAGCACAGAACAAGTCTCACGGGGGTATAATTATATGAATCAATAAATAGTTCAAAAGTAAACTAATATAATTATAAAAGGAGACGATGAACAATGAGTAAATTCGTAGGTACAATAGAAGGAAAAAATACAATAAATATATATACAGATTATGCAGAGATCATAATTCCTCAAGGAATAGTATTAATTGATTTAGATGACGTTGAAATGTGCAGTGCTTATAAATGGACTATGGATGGAGATATAGTTCGTGACTCACGACATACTGCATCTCTAAGCAGACTTGTATTAAATGATACAAGCAGAAAACGTATCAGATATAGAAACAATAATGTTATGGACTGTAGAAAAGCAAATCTTTATACAAGCGATACTGAAGAACCAGAAGACATTAGTAACAAACATATAGTTCGTACTAATAATGGATTCTACGTATTCATAGACTACAATGAAGAATTAATAGACTTAGGTAGATTTGATTCAGAAGAAGAGGCAGAACAAGCTTATTACGATAAAGTTGCCGAAATATATAGAGAGGTAGACCCACTAGGACTATATAAATAATAGAGAATGGGGCTAATTTGCCCTGTTCTTTATTATTATTAGCATTATTAAGTTATAACATGAATATACTATAGAAATATAGGAGATGTTACCAAATATTATAAGATAAAGGAGCGATATACTATGAGACTTAATGAACAAGAGATATTAGATAACTTACAAACAATGTTAACTAGACTAGGATTAATAGGGCCATATGCTGATAAATTCCCAGCATTTGCTTTATTAGAAAGATACGTAAATAGAATGTGTACTATGACTCCTATGAATCAAGGAGAATTATTCATTCTCTTCAAGGAAGCATATGGTTACGGCCCAAAGAATATACTTCACATCTACGAAGACTTCATATCTACTCTACCTACAGACGTAGAGGTCAGTATAGCGAAGAAGGAAGATGAACTCTGGATAGAAGTGGAGAACGAATTGGTAACTGTAGAGATATAGTGCATTATTTCTGAATCATATTACTATACTAATAAATAGCTAATAATCAGTCAAATTATTTATTTAGACCAAGATACCACTACCTAATTCTTTAACAAGGTCGGAGCGAGAATTCGCTCCATTTTTTTGTTGTTTTTGCATTACAAGTACATAGGAATGATATACTAATTAGTAACTAAACTATTTGGTTTAGTCATATACATTCCTCCTTTATAGTTATAATATATTTGGGAACCAGCAATGGTTCCTTTTTTTGTTATAATTTATAAATTATTTGTGCTACTTTTCTGTAGTACCGACTATACTAGAGGTATAGCTTATATAAGCTAAATATAATTTGGTTAAGTATAAGTTAATAATATATTACTATATAATCACCTAAATGCCTTATATTTATAGTTACTGCAAAAAGCAAACCTAGAGTAGCCCTGGTAAAGTTACTCTAGGTTCTTTTTTTGTGTGTACCTGCTTCAATATAAACTTAAGTGATGCACGATTATTATTCACACACATTATATGTGCAAGTAGATATCAAGGTCATCATACTCTGTAACTATGATATCCTTCACTATTAGATGCAGTACAGATTTCTTGCCCTCTACAGATGCATTAGTATATATATCTTTAGCATCTAGTAGATTATTAATCTGGTTCATTTGGGCCTGTTCTTTGTTATTAGCAGAAGACAATCTAATAACCGCTTCATCTCTATCTGTCTTAAGTGATGATATCTCGGCTATCTTATTAGTAATTAGCTCAGATATCTGCTTGATAACTATATCACTTCCCTCTTCACATAGGAAGTGAGTTAATCTATTCTTTAGAGTAGTAAGTTGTTTCTCGGCCGCCTCTATTTCTGTCTCTAATGACTTTATCTCTAACTCAAGTACTAACTTAAGCTTCTCTGTCTTTAGTAGGTATTGCTCCTCAAGCTTCTCATAGCTTAGATTAGAGAATACAGTCATTAATTCGGCCTCTAATAAAGCCTCAAGTTCTTTAGCTTTATACATCTTCCTGCCAGTACTATTACATCTGTAGCACCTATAGTAGCTACCATCAGTTTGTGTAGATAGATACAGTTTCTTACCACACGTATGAGTCAAGATACCTTCGAACAACCATTTGCTACGATTAGTCTTGGTAGTATAGGACTTCCTGCAAGCTCGGCCTGTTCTTACTTTATTAGCATGGTCGTATAACTCTTTCCCTACTATTTCTTTATATGCTTCATTCTTTATGCGTTTATTAAGTGTAACTGGATTGCCTATATGATACTTCTCTAAGCAGTATGAGGCGCCATAAGCTATATAATCATTGAAGAACTGTACTATAGTTGGTCGTAGTTCTTCATCAGGAACCACTCTCCTATCTACTACAGTAAAGCCCCAGGTCACACTGCCTCCAGTATAAAGCCCCTGCTGTCTAAGATGTGCTAGTTTTGATTTAATACGTTCGCTAGTAAGCTTAGACGACTGCTGATTCATATAACTACGAAAGGCATTCATCAAACTATCAATATCATTCTGATTTATAACACCATTGTCCACTATAGAATGGATACGAACGCCCTTCATTGTTAGTCTTTCTATTAAACTAACTGATTCTCCATATCTTCTGCTAAGTCTTGATGATTCGAATAATAGCAAATCTGTTACTAGATTTTGTTCTGCTAGGTTAATTATTTCTAATAATCCTTCTCTAGCTTCAAAGGACTTAGAGTAAGCACTAATACCAAAGTCCTCTATAAATCTGTCAATAGTTAAATTATGAGCAAATGCATATTCATTAATTGCCTTCTTCTGCTGATCCAGAGTCTGAGTTTCCGACGAAACTCTCATGTACCCTATTATCATTTGTTATACCCTCCTGTAGTAATATATCTATTAGTAAAGAGTAAAGCTTGTCAAGATACTCTATACTATTACTATAGTGTATCATAGCATCGCCTCCTTTATTACTAGTAAATATATGCAGGAATGAGACAAAAAAGAAGGCCGAGGATAATTTCCCCGACCTAATTATTATAGTTTCTTACAGTACTTAGAGTGTATATTGATCCAGCCCGCATTTGACTTTAGATATCCCCAGTTACCATTAGTTCTGATAATAGTGTAGGCTTCATCTTTATGTACTTGTCCTACTACTCTATAGTCGGTACTAGGGCCAGTACGTACATTGAGTTCATCTACCAGTACTCTAACTAGGAATGAACCATCATTTTCTTTGTTATCTTCTGATAAAGTCTCTGTAATCTGGCTCTTGAACCAACTCCATGTATAGCCCCATTTACCAGAACGTAACCACTGTGGGCAATCCTTCTTGGTCCACTCGTAATGTTGTCTAACCTTCTCTATAGGCAAGTTATAGTACTTTAGTAATATCTTTACTAACTCTATAGCATTCATATATGCTTTACGTTGTCTCTCTTTATCAGAAAACATACAGATCTCTATACCTATACTAGTATTATTACCTCTACTAGTACCTGCATGATAGCATCTCATGTTAGCAGGAGCAGCTTGGTAGATTTCTTTATCGTCAACGGTAAAGTGCCATGATGCTATACGTTCTCCGTGCTTGTTGCAGTTCTTCATATAGTTATGGTTATTCTTAGCAGGCGCCCCAATGTTTCCTGTCTGATGTATAGTTATAAAGTTATTAACCATAAGTACATCAGGAATAACTTTGCCTTTAGGTAATATATCTACTATAACTTTAGCCGAACCAATAGTAGATTCATCTAATATATGATTCTTCATGGTATCACTCCTTGATATAGTTCTCTACCTGTTTATTATTACTAATCATATTTCTCATAGTATCTAATGCTTCATCTACGAGCAGACTAAATTGAGAGAATGATATTACTAGAGACAAGTACTTGAACTTACTTAGGAATAAATCATATACGTAACGAAGCTTTATTTGGCCCGTACCACTACCTAATGCTTTTTCTGCCTCTATACAGGCATATAATAACCAATTCCTAACCATTTCTACTTGCTTGTCTCTACCTAGAGTCATAAAGTAGTATACGGCCGCTATTGCTATTCCTACTAATACTATAGCACCCATTATTAGTATCATATTATCTGTCATTATTATTGCGCCTCCTCTTTGTTTTCTTCGCTGCCTATGACTTCCTTCATCTTAGATAACATTTCTTCAACACCACGATTATATGACTCGAAATCAATTAGAGATTCATCTTCGGGTGTATTTGGGTTATCAGAAAAGCCACACTTTATCTTCTGCTTCTTGATACTTGATAGCATCCATAACTCTGAGCAACAAAAGCCATAGAAGCAAGTTATTAGTGTAGCAGATAACTCCATATGACCTGAGAACTGTAGCCAAATTGCTAATCCAGTAAATGAGAATATTGATAATATAACAAATGGTATAATAAGTTTACTCATATGGAATCTTTTCTTTTTGTTCTTACTCTTCTTCATAATGCCCGCTCCTTCTTATATTACTTAATTTCCTTGATTGCGGCCATACTAGCCTCAATTAGTTTTTCTATATTACTTATTTTCTCAGATAACTTCTTATTTTCGGCCTTAAGTCTTTCGTTTTCCTCAACGATGTTTATCATTGCCTCTATATTATCTTGATGCTCAGAAGTTAATCCTAGTATTCTGTCCCATAATTCCATAATAATCTCTCCTTTACTTTAATTTATACATTAATATTTCGTGTATTACGTTGATTATGATTCTTATGATTAGCTTTTCCACGAGGAGTCACATCCCCTAGAATAATAATCCAGTTATAACTGATAAAGCAGCAGATAGTAAAGCTATGCCCATACTAATAAAGACGCCAGTTTGTTGTTTCTTCGCATCAGTCATATTGTTACGTGTAAACTGTTCCATCGTACTTGCTCTATTTTCTAAAGACTTGATTATCCTATCATGTTCACGATTCTGAGCCTCAAGATGATCCACTCTAGTACCTAAAGTCTTAGCATCAAGCTTTATTTCCTCTATAGAAGCTAATTTTGCCTTGATTACGGCAATGTCTTGCATTAACTGTAATAATAATTCCTCTAATCTCTTATCTTCCATGAAGTTGTTGCCCCTTTCCTATATTATTTGTTATTAGAAAAAGAGCCAGACTTATTATCTGACTCTTGTTATTAATATACAGCTTCGAAAGTCCAGTTTCCTGGAGGTGTTAATCCATAATTATATACGTCATAACTACAGTAAATAACTCCATAATTATCAACTGGGAATCCTTCTGAATTGATTATCTTCTCTACTGTCTCGTAGCTACAATAATCAAGATGTAAAAATGCTAAGCTAAAGCAATCAGCGAACATGCCACCCATGTTGTCCCATACATTAGTAGCATCGAAGTTACTTATATTTAATTCATTTAGAATGCCACAACCATAGAACATATTAGACATATAATTACAACTACTTGTATACCAATTAGATAAATCTAATGAATATAAGTTACTACAACTATTGAACATATTAGACATATTAGATACACAACCTGTATACCAGCTATTTATACCATCAATTGTAGACAATGAATTACATCCATAGAACATACGCTCCATATTAGTTACGTTACTAGTATACCAATTATTTGTATCGACAGAATAAAGATTATAACAACCAGAGAACATTTCGCTTAAATCAGTATGTTCTGAAGTAATAGTTACTGTATCTGCTGTTACCTCTGTTATATCAGTATTGTCTGTAAATTTATATGGTATTTCTTCAGGCTCGAAACTAAATCTCCAGTTTTTTGGCGCCGTAAGTCCTACTGCATTTGCTTCTTCACAATGGATAATACGAGTCGTACCAATATTACTAGTAGGTAAAGAAGCTGATGACGCAATCATTCTACTAATAGTGGCTCTATCACAGTTATCAAGTCGCAATGTATGAAGCGAAGAACAACTACTAAACATAGAAGTCATACCATAATCACCATCAACGTTACTGGTATCAAAATTACTTAAGTCTAATATTTGTAATTTATCACAGCTGAAGAACATCCCATACATATTAGTTACATTGCTAGTATCAAAATTAGACAAATCTAATGATTTTAGATTCTTACAGTTATGGAACATCTGATACATATTAGTTACTTTGCTAGTGTCCCAGTTACTTACATCTAATTGAGTTAATGATCTACAGTTATAGAATATATAACCCATATCAGTTACTTTACCAGTGTTCCAATTACTTACATCTAATTCTGTTAAGTTATTACAGCCAGAGAACATTTTACTCATATCAGTTACATTGCTAGTATTAAGTTCACTTACATCCAATTCTATACCTTTATAATTATAGAATAATTCATAATAATAAGTATTATCTTTTGTCTTAAGGTTAAAGTAAGCTTCATAGGCAGGATTTCCGCCGCCTCCACTACCAACTTCAATACTATCAATAAGAGCAGGATATTCATCTAATAAAGCGCTGTCGCTTACAGTAACACCTTTATTCTCTATAGATTGCTTAATATTAGCTTTAGCATTATTAAGTCTATTTATTTGGTCAGCTATACTCATATTATATACCTCCTAACAGATCTTCGATATTACCTATCATAGCATCTATTTCAGTCTTAGTATAATATTCATTAAGATCTTTAGGAATAACATAACGAGGGTCTAACACACCAGTAATATAATCTCCCTCAATATAAGATAACTTGGCATAACCACGATCAATAACATAATCCTGAACATATTGTTCAGTAGCGTAGCCGGTAAGGTCAACATTGCCGCCTTCAGGTATCTCTATATTATTTATAGCATCATTAACATATGTGTAAGTGGCGAAACTATTATTAATATACTCTTCAGTAGCATACTTAGTATCTAGATAGCCTTCAAGGTAATCGTTATTACTACTAATCATGTCAAGAACACGGTCTTGGTCAATATAATCTAAACCAGTCACATAATCAACAACATCTTCTATAGTCGTATACTTAGTATCTAGATATCCTTCAAGATAATCATTATTACTACTAATCATGTCAAGAGCCATATCGTGAGGAACATATTCTTGATCGCTTATATAGTCAGAAACATACTCCGTAGTAGCGTAGATATACATATCTGATTGCTTAGTATAGATACCGTCCATATAATCTTCAATAAACTCATTATTGCTATTAATTAGGTCAATAACATTCTCTGCATTAACATAATCAGTAGGTATATTGTCATTAATCTCATAAAGAGCAGACTCTACTCTATTAAGTCTAGTATCAGTAATTATATCTCCGCCAGCCCATTCTGTCTTGATATAATTGCCTTCTTCATCGAACATAGTATCAGCACCACGTAGAGAAAAAGTTGCTATATTATCATTGCCAGGCATTACATAGGCATTTCTATTATTAACATAAGTAGTATTAGTAGCAGCTTCTTCACATAATGGTTCCTTGATAATGATACCGCCAGATACTTCTGGTAATGTACCACGTGAAGTTTGGTTAGTATCAATTATACGAATCTGGAAGTTATAATCTCCTAATTCATTTAATTCATCTATCATATCACCAGTAATAGTGAATAGTACTTTACCAGATGATAATTTAGCAGGCTCAGAGAATATAGGTGCCGCATTTGGTCTCTTTATTATTAGTTGACCATAAGTAACAGCAGTACCGCTTCTATGCTTGAATGGATTGTTATCTATAGCGAACTGTAACTCTATATTCTTATCGCCTTTATAAAGAATAATAGGTTGCTCTATATAAGCCTCATTATTCCTAATTGTTATCTTTCTCTCAATATAAATCAAGTTATAGACCACCTTTCTTTATTATATTTTGTTATGAGAAAAGAGCCATAATAGTATATGGCTCGTATTATTAATCTATATAACTGAATTGCCAGTTAGTCGGCTTACTTAATCGTCCTTCATGTCTTCTATCACAATAGATAATACGTGGTTCTCCAATATTATCTTTAGGCAAGCTAGCAGAACTAAGTATCATATTTATTGTTGCTAAAGAACAGCCACCTAGCTTTAATTCACGAAGCTTATGGCAACTATAAAGCATATAGAACATATTAGTTCCGATATTAATTTCCCAACCAGATAAATCTAATGATGTTAGAGTATTACAACCATAGAGCATATAACTCATATTAGTCACTTTACTAGTGTTCCATCCAGATAAATTTAATGTCTGTAATGAAGAACAAGACTCGAACATGCTACTCATATCAGCTATATTATTAGTATTCCAACCAGATAAATCTAATGATGTTAATTTACTACATTCACGGAACATACTACTCATATTAGTGACATTGTTAGCATCCCAGTCAGATAAATCCAATGCTCTTATATTACAGCCATAGAACATACCACTCATATCAGTGGCACTACTAGTATCCCACTTACTAAAGTCTACTGGGATATATACTTGTGCATTATTCTCGTTATAATAGTAAGATTTGCCTGCAAAAGATGAACCACGGAACATATCTCTAAAAGTTACCACATTCTTAGTATTGAAGTGCTCTATATCCAATGTAACTTGCTTTACCTCACGGAACATCTCGCTCATATCAGTAACGTTGCTAGTATTAAATGAATCGAAACGAATTCCTCTATAATCAGTAGAGGCTTTATAATCGCTACTATAACGATAGAACATACGACTCATGTTAGTTACATTGCTAGTATCTAATTCAGATGGAACAAAAGTACATACACGTCCAGAAGAAGGTATATTAGGCGCACTAAACATACCACTCATATCAGTTACTTTGCTAGTATCCCACTTGCTAAAGTCTACTATAATATAGTATACGGATGACATATACCCAGACTCTTCATAAATACGGTTTGGGTTATGCCAACAATCACAGAACATATTCTTCATAGAAGTTACTCTAGTAGTCTTAAGATTTTGTGGGGCAAATTCATCTACATGTAAGTAACGTTCAAAGGCACCCTCAAGGCTTATAGTATCTCGTCTAATACCATTAACAACTGTAACTTCAGGGTGACCCGATCCTGCCTTGATTATTCTAGCTGATGTTATTATTAGATAAGTCCCTGGTTCTTCATAAGTATAACTTGATATATTATTATAGAATTTAGAGCCATCACCCATATCATAGTATGGCTCTAAATCACTATAATAATAATCACTTGAAGTATCGAACTCGACTGTCTTTTCTCCCGACTTAGTTACTTCAATAGTATACGCATTATATTTACCAATAAGTGAGAAGATATCTTTATGATTATATCTCATACCTATTACTTTATAACGCCCAACACGTCCATCCTTGAATGTATCAAAATCAAGCTTTACAATCATAAGCTATTCCCCCAAGCCTTCCACTCTGATATAAAGCACATCCTCTAATTGTTCATCTTCAGGCGGATATTCTTCAACTACCTTTATCTGATTAACATTAGGGCTAGTTATATAATCTCTAGTTAAGTCAGCTTTTTGTTCTTCAGTTAAGTCTTCATAAGTAAAGGCGTCACCTTTCTCGCCTTTTTCTCCATTTAGTCCATTCGTACCAGCAGGTCCTCTATCACCTTTGTCACCCTTGTCACCTTTATCGCCCTTATCACCTTTAGGACCAGTAAGTCCAGCAGGTCCTGTTAGGTCAATTATTTGTTGCTCAGTGAACATATCATAAGTGAATGCTGCGCCAGTGTCACCTTTATCACCTTTATCCCCTTTGTCTCCTTTAGGTCCTGTAATATTTCCTACGTTAGAGAACTCATAACCAGTAAATGTATAACATTCTCCAGTTTTCTCTACTAAGTAAGTATCACCGGGTTCGGCAATAGATATATATGCATCTAATTCTTCAACGCTATAGACTGTACCTAGTAACTTGATAGAAGTACCATGTTCACCTTGTGGCCCTTGTTCTCCTTGAGGTCCTTGAGGTCCCTGTTCCCCTTGTAGTCCTCTAGGTCCTACTGGTCCTTGAGGCCCCATTATATTAACTGGGTCAGGATTCTCATAACCCATATCATTAATCCATGATATTATACCTCCATCACTTACTGAAGGATAAAAGACTGCTCTTATTTTTTGTGTACTTGTTAGATACTCTATAGCTTCTTCAGACTTATTAAGTTCGGCCGCAGTTATAAGGTCTCCTGAAGCCCAAATAGTCTTATTATATTCACCATTAGGTAGGAATGGCTCTATTTCTTCAATACTATAATTATCTGTTAGTCTAGCTTGCCCTACTCTAGCAGCACCTGCTTTATTAGATGCCATACCTACAGGGAATAGTACATTAAGGTCTATAGGCGGAATAGTAAATCTATTTTTTCCGTCAGATTCATCATCATATAGATGTATCTGTAATTTGTGTACTCCTGCTTCAGTAAAGTGGTCTATATGCTCATATGAGAATAATGCCTGTAATCTATCATCTATTATTTCTGCTCTAGTAGTAAAGACAGGCTCTGAACCATCTGGCTTATATATTCTTACTTCACCATAACTAGCATTATCCATTATGCTGTTAGAAGTATCAATCTCACCAAAAATGGCAGCTTTCTTCATCTCCTTAATAGTGAATAAATAAGTTATATCTCCATCCCCTATATATAGATACAGAGGACTATCTAGAATAGCTTGGTCATTCTTTATAGTAATCGTTCTCTCTATAATGATCGCCATACTATATTCTCCTTTCTTTATTAATTATCAATACCTAATAATGCCTCTAATCTTGCTAATCTATCCTCTAGAGTAGCTATTTTTTCGTCTCTAGTACGGACTTCTTCCTGTAATGCACCTATAGTAGCAAATAATAAGTTATTAGAGTCATATGCTAATAAGTCAGTCTTCTCATTTCTAGTAACAATCTTATCTCCTACTTTGGTACCTTCATAGTCATTAGCTATAAGTCCTATCTTATCAGCAGTATCGCCTATATAGTTATACTCACATATATTAAGTTGATTCACTATGAAGTCATGAAGGTCGGCTTTCTCTAAATCATTAGCAGATGCCGCATCTATATATCTTATGTTTTCCTTCAGTGATTTATCAGAAGTAATGTTCACACCGTTTACTCTAAGAGTAGTTATATCTGCTTCTTTAGCATATAAATAATCAATTTGTTCTAATGCACCAAACACTACAAGAGAACCATCTACTATAAGATTATTGTCGGCTACATGTACAGTACTATTAATATCTAACCATGAAGAACCATAGAACTGAGCGCTAGTGTCTGTTTGTATATACTCGAATATACCATCAGGTATACCACTAATAGAACCACCGCCAGAACCAGTGCCACCGCCAAGTTTACTATTAACATACTCTATAGTAGCATAGTCGTTTATAGCTTCGGCTTTAGAAAGATAATTCATTTCAATTATGTCCATATTAGCAGTTAATTGCTCGTCAACATACTCTACAGTAGCATAATTACCAGAATTACCGCCATTATTACCAGAATCATCATCCCCTCCACCAGTGTCAGGATCAGTAGGAGGATTACCACCGCTAGGAGGCTCACCTTTACCAGGCCCATTAACATCAATGTAAGAACCATCTGGAAAAACTACTTTATTAAATATATGCAAGCCGCCTCCGTAAACACGAATTCTCTCTGCATCTAAATCTCTACTAGCACTAAGGTCTTTAGCAATAACATCATTACACATTATACCGCCAGTAGTATTTATACCACTAGGATATATACTTAGTTCATCTCTAGAATCAACCATTTTTATTGCTGTTGATGCTCCTTGAGGAGCAGTCTCAGAACCCATTGTTAACCATTTATTTATATGAAGATTCTCGAAAGTTGTATCCGCAGAAGTACTACCATTTCCGCTGTCAGTACCACCGCTACTACCAGAAGAACCACCATGTGCTTTCTTTATATGATACTGGAATGCTGCTAATAATCCACAAGCTAGAGAACCAACATCTAACATATGTTTATCATGGTGGTCATTAGATATATTACTATTACCATCGCCTATTAGAGTAAGTCCATCCTCGAAATCTGGTCTATCTGTACTTGGATCAATTATATCAGAGAATATTCTTGAGCCAGCTAAAGACATAGTACATTCGCCCATATAATCTGTTGCACTATGATCTTTACATAAAGCATAATCAGTGCTTACATCTGGAGTTATTCTTAAGCAATAATTAGAAGGGTCATTGGCCGATCCTCCTTGTGCTTTAGACTCTAAATAATCTAGAACTCTATAGGAAACATCATATACTTTAGTATCGTTTATTAGAAAATTATATATATCTTCTGATGTTGGATGCTCACCTTCATTAATAGGGCTATCTAAAACTGCATAATCAGTAGTACGTGAGTGAGTACTAAAGTTTGGATCACCGTCTTTGTTCGTATATAGTAGAAACTCATATGCGTGCATACGAGGTGCCTTTATTAAGTTATCTGAACTAGCGGCTGGCACCATTGGAGTAGAAGGATTATCTGGGTCGTCTGGATCTTCTCCACTACCTGGATCACTTGGGTCAACTGGATCTTCTGGATCATCATAGTCATCTATTATGTCCTTTATATCATCTTCGTTAAATTCATCCTCTATAGCAGAACCACTAATTTTCTTGTTATTAGCAAGATATATCTTATTAACTGTTGGGTCAGAGAAAGATATCTCGATTTTCCCTATTCTTGCCTTTATAGTCATAGGCGGATAGAAGTCTCTATCTATTACGTAATGTGTATCACCTATCTCTATTTCTGGTACTTCAACGCTCTTAAGTGCGAAGTCAACATCATAAGTAATATCTATACCTACATTATCTATACGTAATACAGTATCATCTTCACTATTAGCTACTTCCTGAGTCTTTATTATACCTCTAACGTTAGTACCATACTCGAATCTCTTACCAACGAAGGAACCACGGCCGCCATCTTTATAAGCCTTTATTATCTTAGTAATTGAACCATTATTATATTCGTGTACGAACTCTAACTCTACACCTCTATATGCCTGCATACTGTCCTGTAGTATGGCATATACATTAGTATCATACTTAACAGTTATATCGTACTTTATATTCTCTAGCCCAGGTTGGCATATATAGGTCCAACCAGAACCCTTAAGTAATATATTGATGAATGTAGTATAGCTTATATTATGGAACTCTAATGTATCATTTTTCTTATTATTCTTACTAGGCTTATATACGATATAGCCGCCTTCGTCATTAAGACTTACTAAATCTCTGTCTTCGTCGGGAATATTGCCACCATCTTCTGTCTTATATATAACATTCCCCTCTACATCCAAACAGAAGGCTCTTGATTTCTTTCTATCTTCATCAGTTACTATTGATGGTCTCTCCATAAAGACATCTAATAAATCGAAGCCTACTCCTTCAGCATATACACCTATAGTCTTATAACCTTCACTATGAGAGTACTCTAAGCTAGTAATAGTGAATAATTCATTCCTACCTCTATAGGAGAACATGATATAGTTTCCTATCTCTAGTAAGTCTTGAGTATACTTACTAGACATAGTACTAAATTCATAAGTATCGGCACCTGTTTCTAAGTCCTGTACATATAGGTCTTCATAGTAAGGGGCTTGTGGATTAGCCCCTTGATTAGATAAAGTACCTATTTTCTTATAGTTCTTATTCAATACGAAAATATTGTTCACGCAACCACCTCTTATAAGTATCGTTCATTAAATAAGACAGTAACAAGTGGAAGTTGACTCTTATTACTAGGGTCACTAGTTGTCTTAAGTATATTATTACCAGTTACTAACTCAATGAATTGGCTATTCATATCTATATCATTATATAGCTTATTATTAAGGTACACTTTACCATTATAGCAATCAACCTTTATCTCATCACCAGGCTTGAATGATGATATATTACAGCCTGTTAGGGCAAGATCATCATGTAATTCTGCTACCTGTAGATCAGTAATAGCCATGCCGCACATATTATTAGAATCTTGAGTCCCCATGTATACTACTATATAACGTAGTTTCTCATAAGAAGCCCCACTTATTTCTTGTTCCTTAAGTAATAGTTTCTTAACTGGTACACCGTCCTCTATCTTATAAATCCAAGCTTGCCACTTATTATCCATTCTTCTGATTCCTAATTCGCCATAGAAGTTATTCCAATCACAGTTACTATCTAATAAAGCATCATAAGCCACATTATATTCATCTATATTATTACTACCACTATTACTAGATACAGTTGTATCCTCTAATACTTTATTATCACCAACATATACAGTAGGAGTAACGAATGATTGGTACTCATTCTCGTCAGATAAGCATAGCTTGAATAATTTAGTCCCTGCATCACTATAACCATATACTTCACAGATACCTGTCTTACTGTCATCAGTCACTATTATATCTGATTCTGGATACTCCACTGCTTGGCTATATGGAGTTACGCCCCCTATAGCAATGTATCCTACTTTACCATTGTAAGGAATGTACAGTTTATAGTAGCCATTATCTGGTGTTCTATGAACACGTAAAGCAGTACGATAAGGTATAGTTGCTAATAACAGACTCTCATTATAGTTGTCACTAGGAAGAGACATTAGCTCAACTTCTTCGGCCTTAACGACCACATTCATAGCTGCCGAAGTAGAAGTAGTATCCTCTATATATTTCTTTAGTCCTACAACTTCACAATAGCCACCACCTTCTACTTGTACCCAACCTTTAGTTACAGGATTGCTAGGGTCAAGAGGGAATACATAATCACCTTTATTATAAGTGCCTATTATACTACCATACATGTCAGGACTCTTCTTTATAGGAACAGAAGGCGCCACTACCTTATAGAAGTATTTTTTCTCACCACCGTACTCAGTACCTTCATCTATATATTGTGGTACAGTTGGATCGCCACCTACCCCATAACTATTAAGATGTAACTTAGCCTTGACTTCGAAGTTAGTTATCGCACTAGGTCTTATTTCTTTACTAAGACCGATACCATGCCATAATCCACTTGTGTTTGGTGTAGCAATCATAATGCCACCACCATCACTAGTGAATTTAGCTTGAGCTGGATAATATCCTCTATCACTATCAATACATGGATTACCATTAATTGTTGGAGGAGAAGCAGTCCATATTTCGGTCATATCGTCAGTAATCTTCATAGTGAATGGATTCACTGTAGGCATACCAGCCTTCGGATAACTACCTAATAAGAACTTATTGCCGTTAGTAGTATTCTCTATCTGTACGAATGATGTACCATCATTAATACCTATATTTATAATAGGATAAGCAGATGCATTACCGCCATTATATACCTCTATAGTATTGCTATTACCAGAAGAATTTCTCATATCATAAGTACTAGCCATAGCATTATTATTAGCCTTTACTGAAGCAGAATAGTATTCTGGGTTATGGCATACGAACTGTATCTCACACTCATAGCAGTCATAACGTAATTCTGTCATCTTGAAGTCGCCTTCAGGTACTGCTAATATATATCTAGCATTAGTACCAAGATATAAAGGCTTTGGCTCAGTTACCTTGAAGACATTGCGTAGAGTATTAAGTTTGCTCTCCATAATGTCAGTATTATTACTATATTCTTGTTGTGTTGCTCTTATAAGAAAAGTAACAACTATGTCTCTCTCGCCATATCTATAACTATTATATATACTACCAGTTCTCTCCCAGATAGTTATAGCATGGTTTTCTCTAGGAGGAAGGACTGTAGTTTCTACAGCCCTAACTCTCGCTAGATTAGATAGGTTGACACCATTATAACTAAAGTAATAAGATGCCATTATTTCGCACCTCTCTTTCTATTTTCTCTCTTATTCATTGTCTGAATTTCATCGCCTATATATTTAGCTGTTGCTCTTGCTACTACTTTACCATCTAAGTATAGAGGCACCTCTATTACCATACTATCATTGCCTCTACTACTACCAGATGATGAAGAACTACCTGAAGGAGCAGCATATGAAGCATTACTATATAAAGCACCAGTATTGTTGCCTATAGAGTAAGTAGAAGCGTTATTAGCAGCATATAAAGCATTAGCAGAAGGTAATGAGTAGCCAGTAGAGACATTTCTACTAACATTCATAGTTATACCTCTACTAGTTGCAGAAGATACTTGACTCATACTACTTCTCACTGATGATACAACTTTATTCATTTGTGTTGCTGCCACTTTAGCCATACTTATCATTTGTGAAGTAAATGCATTTCTAGCATTCTTAGCTTGGTTATTTATTATGTTATACCAAGTTGTTGCTTGGTTACGAATTATATTACTGATATTAACCATTTGTGTTCTAGCAACGGCAGCCATACTTAGGAATTGTGAAGTAAGAGCATTTCTAGCATTAGTTACTTGGTTAGTAATAATATTAGCTATGCTCATAAAGGCTGTTCTAATACCATCAGTAATAGCTGATACATTAGCAAACGAAGTACCTAATGACATGAATGCTGCATTGCTTACCTGAAGTGTTTCGCTCATTTGTGATAATGTCATAGATAATAACTTGAATGCCATACTAGCTTGATCAACCACTTCTGATGTTGCCGTTAACGTTACAGATAATGACTTAAGTCCCATACTAGCTTGGTCAATTCCTTCAGTACTTATATTAAGCAGATCTGTGTCACTGATATTACCACTAAAGATATCGCCCCAAACATTGCCTAAGCCATTCTTAACAGTGTTAACTATATTTCCTGCAGTTTGGGCTATGCTTCCTGAACCACTATTAAGTCCTTCTTCTATACCTAATGCTAAGTTAACACCGACTTCGTCTCTCATAACAGTAGAAGGAGAATGGATACCGAATGCTTTCTTGAAGGAACTTACGAACGAATTCTTGAATTTGTTACACCAAGTTGTTATAGAGCTAGTAAAGCCACTCATACCACTAAAGATACCATTTACGATGTTCTTACCAGCACTACTAGCACTTTTCTTAACATCATTGCCCCAATTAGTAACAGCTTTCTTACCGCTACCTAACCAAGAAGTTATCTTATTAGGTAATTGAGTAAAGCCTTCAGCAAGTCCCTTGATGAAGTTATTCACGGCCTCTTTACCTTTAGTATATAAGTCTTTACACCACTTAGTAACGGCTTTAGTTGCATCTGATAACCAATTAGTTATATCAGTACATAACTTAGTAAAGCCTTCTCCTACGCCTAATACGAAGTTAGTAGCAGCCTCTTTACCTTTGCTATATAAGTCAACTGTCCACTGTATTATTGCTTCAGAAGCTTCAGTTAGCCAATTAGATATACTTTCGCATAGATTAACGAATCCTTCACCTATACCAAGTACGAAGTTAGTAGCGGCCTCTGTACCTTTATTATACATATCAACTGTCCACTGTATAATAGCCTCTGATGCCTGAGTTAGCCAATTACTTATATCATTACATAGATTAACAAAGCCTTCACCTATACCAAGTATGAAGTTACTAGCAGCTTCAGTTCCTCTATTATATAAGTCATATGACCACTGTATAAAGGATTCAGATGTACTAGTTAGCCAAGTAGATACTTTACCAGGTAACTCTATAAAGAAGTCTCTAATACCGTCAGAGTACTTGATAGCTGCTTCACTACCCTTGATATATAGGTTATTACCCCATTCATCAACCGCACTCCAAGCATCTGATACCCAAGTAGATATATTACCAGGTAGCTCTATGAAGAAATCTCTAATACCATTAGAATACTTAATAGCAGCTTCGCTACCTTTGTTATATAGTTCTTCGCCCCAAGCATCGAAAGCCTTGAATGCATCTACTGTTTCTCTAGCAATAGTACCAGTTAGAGTTCCTAATGTAGAACCAAGAACTTCTGGATCGAAACATTTAGGTAAAGTCTCTGTGAAGAATGTCTTTATACCGTCTCCCGTCTTACTAAGTTCTTCACCCATTTCTGTTCCCCAATCAGCAATGCCTGTTTTCCAACTAGATAATGTCTCTAGAGTACTATTCCATGCATTAGATGCCGATGTACCTGCTTTTTCTCCCCAATTAGAGAAACTATCACAAACACTATCCCAAGCATTAGAGAACTCATTGCTTACGTCTTTACCCCAATTACTTATATTCGTATCCCAATTATTAAGTTCTTTCTCTACGCTATCCCAAGCACCAGAGAACCAGCTACCTACATCTTTGCCCCAGTTACTTATACCTTTACCCCAATTATCTAATTCTTTCTTTATGTCTGACCAAGAAGTAGATATAGATTTACTTGTATCTTTACCACCTTTAGAGAACTTGCTAGTAAGATTAATCCATGCTTCTTCGATTTTACCACTAACATCAGTTCCCCAATCACTAATAGCTTTACCCCAAGACTCTAATTCTTTCTTGATACTATCCCATGTACTAGAACCAGTATCTTTCTTGCCTTTATTAGAAGAATTAGATTTTTTGTTGCTTGTATCTTTTTTGTCTTTATCACCGAACCAAGAGGATGGATTAAATATATTGAAGTCCTTAAAGTAACTTAAGTCTATATCGAATGCTCTCTCTAATGCACTTAATAATACTTCCTTCAAGAAATTACCTATTGATTCTCCCAATATTGCTATAGGGTCAATTAACATAGGAGATAATTTATTAACTATTAAGTCGCTAAAGGCATTGGCTATATCACCTATACAACCACTAAAGAAACCTGTAAATGCAGAAACAAAGACAGAAACTTTACTTACTATACCTTCGCATATGAATGATATTAAGTTTTGCCCTATTAGTTTCCATTTTTCTTTAGCTATGGCTTTATCTATTTCTGTTTGCATTTCCATTACAGCCTTGATAACTTCGCCTATCTCATCACTGTTTTCTGATATACCTTTACTAATGGCCTCTATTATTTCTTTACCAACTTCTACTACTGTATCAAGGTTATCAGCAAACCAAGTAGCTATTTTCCTAATAGCAGTAGTTATAGCATGACCAAGAGTACCGTCATCAGCAGCTTTCTTTATACCATCAGCTATACCATTGATAATATTAGTGCCTATCTGTAATACATTATCTAGAGAACCATTATTAATGAAGTCATCTATGGCCTTCATAGCTTCAGTTATGCCTTTAGTAATAGATTCGCCCCAGCCTCGTGATGCTTTCTCTAAGTAAGTAAGAGCATCAGCTAATCCAGAACCATTACCACCTTCACTTAATCCATTCCAGATATTAATAAACTCTGTAAGTTCGATCACAACGTCCTTAATACCATCTTTTGTCTTATCGAAGATTTGTAACAATCTTTCTTCTATGGCACCACCTAGATTGTCAAGGGCACTTGCTAATGTTGCTTCCATTGTTCCGGCCATTTCTCTAGCAGAACCAGTACAGTTACTCATTGCAGCATCAAGTTCTCTTAAGTCTTTTTCTGTTGTACCTAGTAATGCAGATACACCATTCAGTGCTTCTTTACCAACAAGAGTTTCTATTACGGCATTCTTTGTTGGTGTATCTAAGTCCTCTAATGCAGTCTTCAGTAATTTAAGTCCGCCTAATAAGTCACCATTTATTATGGCTTCTCTAGCAGCCTGTAAGTTATATTCCTCAACACATGCTGCTTGATCTTTCGTAAGAGTATTAAGGTTAGTTATCAGGTTCTTCATAGCTGTACCAGCTTTAGCACCCTTAACACCTTGATTAGCCATTAGACCAAGTGCTGTAATTAAGTCTTGCATATCTACTTCGAATGAGTCAGCTACAGAAGCACAGTTACTAAATGCTCTTTGCATCTGAGCAACAGATGTATTAGATTTAGTAGATGCAGTAGCCAACCAGTCAACCATCTTGCTTGCTTCTCCTGCCTTCATACCGAATGCAGTTAGACCGTCAGTAACGAAATCTGAAGCCTGTCCAAGATCCATACCTGATACAGTAGCAAGATCAAGCACTCCAGCTAAACCGTCTATGATTTCCTGAGTAGTCCAGCCTGCCATACCCATGTACTCCATGGCTTCTGCTACTTCAGTAGCACTGTGTAGAGTACTAGCACCTAATTCTCTTGCTTTAGCCTCTAACCTATCGAAGTCATCTCCTGTTGCCCCTGCTATAGCACCAACTTTAGCCATTTGTGCTTCGAAATTTATAGGTAACTCTATCATACTTGATAAATCAAGTTGCATACCAGTTATGTTCTCGAAGGCATCGAATATTTCTTGAGCGACATCTCTAGCTATGTCTACTAAGCCAGATAAAGCACTCTTTATAGTATCTATACCTTGACCAAGTTGTTCTATACCAGCATTAGCACATGCTCTAAGTGCTTCCTCTAAAGCCCATGCCGCTGCTGCTGCTATCTTAAGTTCATCAGGAATCATAGATAATGCCCCGGCAGCTACATCCTTAAGTCCATCGAAGATACCACTAAAGTCTAAGCTATCCATATTCAAGAAGACGGCCTTTATATCTTCTCCTAGGTCAGAAAATGTCTTAGGCAAGTCATTCTCGAATGTACCTAGGTTATCTAGCATAGCTGCTAATGATTTATTAAATTTCTCTATATCTGATTTGCCTAAGTCTTGAGCAGCCATACCAATTTCTCTCATAGCTTTAGCTAATCTATTATACTCTTGTATTTGCTCCTTAAGTGTCTTTAGATTATCTTCATCATAATTCTTTGCTTTTCTCTTAGCCTCTGCTAATTCTTCTTGAGCTTTCTTTACTCTCTCTGTAGCCTCACGATATTCTTCTTTAGATTCAGCATTCTTCTTATTGGCTTTTGCTTCTTCAAGAGCAGCTTCGGCATTTCTTACGGCTTGTTCGGCATTTTCTTTAGCAATTGCCGCATTTTCTTTATACTGCTTGATGCTCTCTGTTAACTCTATCTTTACAGCATTTATTTGCTTAGATAGAACTACACTAGATGCACCCATTTTCTCGAAGTTATCTATGAATTTCTGTGGGTCGAATTTGCCTAATTCATTAAGGAACTTACTATCAATTTCGCCACCTGAATCTCTAACAGATCTTAAGTAGTCATTAATTGCTCTATTATACTCTAATAAGGCATCCTTGTTCTTTTCCCATATCCTATAGTCGTCTATAATACCTTTTTGTACATCAGTACATTCTTTATATATTTCATCTAATGTCTCTAACTCATGGTAGTAATTCCTAATATGAGCAACATTTTCTTCAAGTGCCTTACCATAATCCTCTATATATTTACTACGCTCTCTAATCTTTAGATGATCTTCACCAGCAGCACTAAGGTCTCCCCATGCATTAGTAAGAGTTTCTGCAGCCTCTATAGCAAAGTCGGCCTTATTAGCCCAATCTCTAATAGCTTGTGCTTGTTGCTCTATACCGTATGCTTGCTTACTAGCATCAGAACCAAACTCTTTATTAAGTTCCTTGAATCGCTTTATCTTCTCAGTCTTGTCCTCTATTATCTCTCCTAATCTCTTTAGGTCGGCCTGTAAGTTCTCTGTACTAACTAGATTAAGGTCCTTAATATGTTCTGCTGCTTCCTCAAGTGTCTTATTAACAAGATCGAAATTATTAAGCTTACTAGAGTCTTTATATACTGCCTCCATAGCATTAGACACTTCTCTGAAGGACTTAGCTACTTTTTCTCTAAGTAGTATGCTTTTTTCTTCATCCTCTAAGTAAGCCTTAACACTCTTACTCAGTTTCTCATAAGCCTTATATTGTTTATCGAATTCATTTGCATGACCTTGTGCTACTTTATTAATCTCTGCCATTCTATCGGCAGTTTTCTTCATTTGGTTCTGTAGTCCTTCAGCAGCTTTTTCTGCTTCTTGCATTTCTTCCTTAAGCTTCTGTAGTTCATTATCTTGAGATATATCAATATTCTTTAGTTCCTTAACTTGATTTGCTACACCTTCTGCTCGTTTTTCTAATTCCTCTAGTTCTTTTGCATATTTTTCGCTTTCTTCTCGTAGTTCGGCCATGATTCTAGGACCATCTTCTAGTTCCTTAGCAATATCATTATATTCTTCTAGTTCTTTATTAAGGGCATCAAGACGATCTTGAGATTTTGTCCATTCATCACCTAAAGCTTCTTCTTCTTTTCTAAGTTGTTCAAGAAACTTCTTAGCACTTTCTAATTCGTCCTTATATTCTGATACTGGTTCTCCTAATACCTCTAATGTAGCTATTGCGTCTTCCATTTTCCTAATTGCTTCAGAAGCTTCAATAACTTTATCAGTGGCTTCATCGTATTCCTTACCAACTTGGTCGATTACTTTCTTCTGTTCTTCTATAGCATTAGTGACTTCTGGTATCTTTTGATTAAGTATTTCCATTCCTTGAGCATATTCTTTAGCAAATTCGGCTTCTTCCTGTAAGCGTTTATCAAGCTGCCCCTTCTTATCACTCATTACTTCTTGAAGTTCTTTATATTTATCAATAAGAGGTTGTATTGTTTTCTTATATTCATCATTACGGAACTCCATAGCATCCTTAAGTTCATTAGATTTCTCTTGTTTCTTGATTAGTTCATTATATTCTTCAGTTAATTTCTCCATTGCTTTTTCGGCTTCTTTATACTCTTCGCCTAATTCATCAATGGAATCAGTATCAAGGGCGTTATTAAGTTTATCCATATTATCGGCAACATCCTTAATACTATCAGCTACATTTTCCATAGCTTTCTCTAACTTATTACCAGCTACAGTACCAGATATAAGTCCATCGGTAATATTAGATAATAGGCCGTCTTTGTCTTTACCAGAAATATTAATACCTAATTGAGTATTCTTACCATCAAGAGCACTGAAGGCTTTCTTTAGTGTATCCTGTACATTCTCACCTGCTCTAGTAACATCTATTAAGGACTCAAGATATTTATCAAGTTCTTCGTTATTCAGTTCATTAGTCTCGTTATTGAATTTATCAATTGATTCTGTTGCTTCATCTACATATCTATCTAAGCCTGTAAAGGACTCCTCAAGATTCTCTAACTTCGTATCCTCTATGTTATTAAGCTCTCTGATAAATTTATTAACTTCATCAGTTACTTCTCTGAATCCTTCCTCCATATTATTAGTAGAGTCACTTGTTTCTTTTCTTATTCTCTCTAGTGCGTCTCTAACTTGGTCGAACTCAGTCTCTAATCCATTAAGGTCTTGTCTATCAACTTCATCTAATAAGTCAATGATGTCCTCTACTTTCTCATTGAAGTCTTTACCAGAATCAATTATATCCTTGAATTGGTCCTCTAACTTACTGAACTTAGATTTATCTAGATCCTCGATAGAGTTCGTAGTATCATCTAACGTATCATTAAGCTTTTCTCCAGCTTCATTTATATCGTCTAACTCGTCCTCTACTTTGCTAAGTTTAGTCTTACCAAGATCATCAAGTGAGTTAAGCATATTAGCTATTTTTTCTTCTACCCTCTCGGCTGCCTTTGCTAGATTATCGAATTGTTCCTCTAGCTTATTGCCAAACTTATCAGAGCCAAGTTTATCTATAATACCAGCAAGATTTTCTATTTGTTTCTGTGCTTTCTTTATAGCATTATCGAACTCTTTAGTGGAGGCTGTAATCTTAATATTTACAGTTTTCTCACTCACGCCTTACTTCACCACCTTACATAGGTTATTATATCTATCCAAATAATGATTTACGTTTTTCTTCTGCTGATAACTCTCTCCAAGTACCATCATCTTGTATAGTCTCAGCTATGGCACCATCTTTAGGGTCAATACCAAAGGCACTGAAGAAAGCTGCTCTATCAGCAGTAGTTTGTTTGTTATTAGATTTGTTTTGCTTATTATCATCGAATGGATCTATAGCTTTATAATTCTTACCACCGAAACATGAACCAATAGCATTAGTAGTAGCATATAGATTAAGTACATATTGCTCATGCATCTCGTTCCTGTGCCCCTTTATTGCTAGCTTTGCCTCTCGTAAAGTCATGCTATAAAAAATAAAAGGCGAGATTTTCATCCCGCCCACTATTTTCATATACAGATTATCTATAATCTCAGAAAAACTAGCAGGCTCTACTTTCCCGCCTCAGCATCTGATTCTTCAGCTTCTTCTTTCTTATCTAGATCATAACCTAATGCCTTAGCTAATTCAGTTATTAGTGCTGTCATTAATCCATTATAGTCATTATCTGCTAAGTATTCGTCCATTAATTCACCAGCTTTAGCTTCAGTGAAGCCTTTACCAGCAGAAGCTATCATACCATAGAAGAATAATTTTCTTATTAGAGTGAAGTTTATGTTTTCTATTATATTATTTATATGCATTACATCAAGACCATCTGATTCCATTCTACATAAAGTATTTATAGTAAACTTTATTTCGTATTCTTTATTTGCTATCTCTATAACTCTCATTATTTTCCCTCTCCTACATCTTTATATTATTATTATTAAGGAGCCACATAAAGCAGCCCCTTTATGTTGTTATTATTCTGCATCCATCATGTTTGTTAATGCAGATGCTCCTTTAAGTTCGCAAGAATAAGTTAAAGCGTCATCATATTGAGCATCGAAGTCCATAGAAGCTATAGCAACTTCTCCTGAATATCCGAATATTAATTTGTTTTCATCATCCATAGCCTTTAATTCTATTCCTATAGTATCTCCAGCTAAGAATGCAGCTACTAATGCATCGTATCCAACATCTCCTGTACAAACTAATCCATCACAAGATATAGTCCATTCTTTAAGTCCAACTAAGAATGCTTTATATCCTCTAGTAGTTTTATCAGTTATATCTAATTCGTCAGCAGACATTGATAAAGAAGCTCCTCTTTGTCCTGCTACTACGTTTCCACCAACGTATAATAATACTTCTAATCCTTTTATTAATGTTCCTTGTGCCATTGTTATCTACCATACCTTTCTTATATTATTTTTTGTTATTATTGTTATATATTATATACTTATATACTAGTATTCCATGTCTGTATGTCTCATTTGTGTTATAACCTGTTTTTTGTCCCCCGATAGTATCTGATTCATTTGCTATCTCATTTCTCTCTATATATGGAATAGCAGTAAAGTCTTCAGTTACTATAGGCTCTAATAAAGCCTCATTTATCATATCTGTTATCTCTAGTACTTCTTTACGCCCTTTATACACAGAAAAGACGTGTATATATTGATAATAAGTAGTGCCATCATAATTCTTGCCGCTTCTGTCTCTATTATAAGAGTAATCTATTCTTATGAATGGCCACTTAGCATCATCTACTAATTCATCATATACATATAACTTATCACTCTTTAGTGCGTCGATTCGCTTGAATATTTCTTTATATACATCATGTAACTTAATCATAATAACCTCGCTATCTCGTCTGCTATTCTTTCTTCAAGACCCTCTAGTATACTATCTGCTGCAGAGAATAGGAAAGGTCGTGCAGGCATCTTATAAGTACCATCATGTACGAAGTGTGCATACTCTACGTCTGTACCTATATTTGCCTCAAGTCCCTTTACATCAGCCGTAATACTTGCTCGTAATCTACCTGTGTCTACAGGAGTAATTGCTTTGGCATTTTTCTCTATATCAGAGGCAGCATCAGTAAGTTCACGCTCTACTATGTTATCTATATCGAAATCCTTAAACTTGAAGTTCATATCTATCGTTGCCTTAATATCCATTATCCTCTAAAGACTCTCTCTATCTCAATTATTAGGCACTTACCTGCATCCATGACAGTTAGCCTCCTATACATAACGCCTTTATACTCGATTAAGTAATCCGAATAGATATCATCAATCTTATCTGTCTCGCTTGCGAAGTCTTTATCTTGCGTGAATAACTTATTCTTAGAGTGTACTGAAGGTATACCGGCAGACGATACATCTCTTACTGTATATGGAGCAACTTTACACTTTATTGTGGCTACTTCTTCTCTAACTTCAGTATAACCACCCATATCATCAGGCTCCTCTGTTACAGCAATTATCTTAGCAATCTCATTATAATGCATTATACGAACCTAAAGCCTCTAGGGCCATTCTTTCCACTATTTTTGTGCTTATAATGATTCATTATACTCATATATTCAGCGAAATCGTCACCACTCTCATAAGTAGTAGATAATACATCTATTTTCTCGATAGCGATACCTTCTGCACCTATACGTCTATATCTCTTTATTACTACACCCTCTAGTACGAACTGTAATTGTACAGGCACTGTATTCATATAGTCTTTTTGGCCGCAATCCAAGAAAATATACATATAATCATAAGCATCTTTACATAATGCCCCTAATAATTCATCTTGTTCATTATCTGTTATACTTAACTTAAGCTTTATATTTGCTAGTACTTGTTCTATATCCATAGGATTCACCAGCCTTTACTTTTTGGCTTTCTTAGCCTTTTTCTTAGGCTTCGGTGCAGCTTGTTTCTTTACTTCTTCTTCTTTGATTCTTCTGAATGAATACGCACTCATTATTATTTTTGTGGTACATTAGTAGCTATAACTATTCTTGTTGGGTTCTTTAAGTAAACAGCATAGTGTTCGTCAACTACGAATATGTTAGTTTTGTTTACTATGTCTCTGTCTGCTTCTACAGCTACATTTCTCTTCATTAATATTTCTACTGCACCATTCTTAACTAAGAACATTTCATTAGCTTGTACTTTATTAGAAACAACAACTCTGCATCCGAATATTTGTCCTATTTCTCCAGATATTATAGCTTGACCATTTGCTATATGAACGAAGTCTTCGTCTTTTCTTAATGCCGCTAAATGAGCTGGATTAACTAATAATATCATTTCTTCTTCTATGTCTTCACCGAATTTAGCTATCATATCAACTACTATGTTTTTGTTGAATTCAGTATGCCCTAATGCTTGTGCATCTACTTTTTGTTCATTTCTTTTTGCTGTTATTTTTGCATCTTCTTCTACTGCTTCTCCATTTTGATCTACACCTCTGAATGCAGCAACACAGTCATTGTCAACTTTACCAGCTATACCAGCTAATAATTGTTTAGCTATTTCGTCTACTGGGTTTCCATAAGCAGATAATATAGCTTCGTCAGTTATTTTCATACCTTTACCAGCTTTGTGAATTTCTACTTCTACTGTGTCTTTTCCTAATTCTGCGAAATGTACATCTGCACCTTCTGCTACTTCTCTAGCTAAGAAAGTTTCTTCATCTATAACATACATAGGTAAAGTTAATTTGCTACCAGGTCTTCCTTGTAAGTCATTATTTACTGCACATAAAGGAGCAAACTTTATTGCGTCCATCATTTTTATATCTAAGTATTCAGCTAATACTTGTGGGTCTACTACATGTCCATCCCCTAGGTTAGTACCTTTATAAGTTCTATCGTAAGCCATCTTTATCATACCTTTCTATATAATATTATTTATTATTCTTATATTTAGCGAATTCACTAAAGCTCATTTTTGCTACATCTTTAGGCTTATTACTCTTACTTACAGGTGATGTAGGAGTAGAACCTCTAAGTTTAGAGTCAACTGCCTTATTAATAGCATTTTGCCACTCTTTCTCGAAGGCTTCTATATTAGCTAAAGTGTCTTCTGCTGTACTTGCCATTATCTTCTCGGCAAAATTTAGAGGTAATCCTCTTTCTGATAATTGCTTATTGGTCTCATTAAGCATTTTTTCTCTCTGTAATGCAGCTTGTGCCTCGTTAAAGGCTGCTTCACGTTCTTCAAACTCTTGCACACGTTTATTGAATAGTGCTTCTTGCTTCTCTGCTTCACTCATTTGTGCCATTCTTGCGGCTTCATCTGCTTCTTCCTTAACTTTTTTCTCCCACTTAGCTTTTTCTTTGCCAAGACGTTTCTCTATAATAGAATCAAGTTCTGATTGGGAAAACATTTTTTCTTTATTCTCCACAGGAGCATCATTAGTCTCTTGATGTTGCGCACCATCAGGAACTTCAGTTGCTTGTGTGTTGTTATTCTCTATATTATCCATGTGTTTCCTCCTGGTTTAAAGTCTCAGTGACTGTAGTATCCGAGTTCGGTTTCTTTATTGTCTAACGATTCAAGTAAGAAAAAGACAGTATATTATTTCTTATTGCTATATGTGAATAAGCTACATATGAACCAAGAAGTTAGGAAGGCCCAACCCCAAGCCATATCAGCTAAACAATGAAGTAATATCATTCCTATTATAGTAAGCATATTACTCTCCTT